>Ga0214192_1000479_pt1 | contig 24822 bp, 26 predicted proteins | sample TroBogEpilimnion_44_FD_153030 | JGI IMG/M metagenome (GOLD analysis project Ga0214192, IMG submission 153030) | Freshwater microbial communities from Trout Bog Lake, WI - 29JUL2008 epilimnion | ecosystem: Environmental > Aquatic > Freshwater > Lake > Epilimnion/Euphotic zone | place: Trout Bog... | reverse complement strand
ATTACAGCGTTTTAAAATCCCTCTCCATCGAGGCCAGACAGAAATTAGCCAAGATAAAACCGTCCTCTTTGGGCCAGGCTCAGAGAATTAGCGGCGTTTCGCCATCAGATATCGCAGTGCTGATGGTGCATATGGGCAGATAAGCTTCACAAAACTCAACATAGTGGTTCCAAAATCCGGAAAATCGCGTTTAATCACGCTGTCATTGCTAATGATGGCGCTGATACGCTTCTCATTATTCGAAATCGCACCAAAATGTATCCCGATTGGCCTTCTTGCCGTATCGGGATGTGCAGATGAACGCCCACCTACAGGTGGCAGAAGGGATAGTTTGCCACCAAAGGTCAAATATGCCTATCCGGAAAACAAATCCCTGAACTTCAATAGCACAAAAATCAAGATTCGCTTCAATGAATTTATCCAGCAAACCCTGGACCCTAAAGAAATTCTTGTCTCGCCGCCCATGAATAAGAATCCTAAAATGATGGTAAGCGGAAAAAACGTAAATATCACCATCAAGGATAAGCTAAAAGAAAACACAACCTACACCATCAATTTTGGCGATGCGATAAAGGACCTGAACGAAGGCAATACGATGAAAAATTTCACCTATGTCTTCTCGACCGGGCCAATCCTGGATACCGCCAGCGTATCCGGAACGATATCGAACGCCTCAGAACCAAAAGAAGTAGACAATATCATCGTCGCACTCCATCCAATAGACTCAGTCGACGGCATACGTCACTCAAAACCATTCTACTTTGCGAAGACAGATAAAATGGGAGCCTACACAATAAACAATATTCACTCCGGCACCTACTCCATACATGCACTGAAAGACCAAAATCTGAATTACATCTATGACCAATCAGATGAGCTGATCGGATTTCAGGATAGCACACTCACTTTGACGGATTCATCAAAAGCAAAAGTAAATATGAGCCTCTTCCTTTCGTCAAATAACCGTCCAAAGTTTACAGACGCAGTGAGTGTAGCGCCCGGCAAGATCATCATATCATATAATTCCCCTATAAGAAATTTGAAATTGGACTCAGATCCCTCCTCCCAAAAGAATAGATATGAGATCAACGAGCGAAAAGACAGTATAACATATTGGTTTTCAAATATTTACGACAAAAAAATGCTTCTATCACTGGTAGTAAATGATACCATACTTGACACAGCGAGAATCGATCTGAAGACGTATAACAAAGATTCTACGAATGAAAGAAAAAGATATTCGTTAACAATTGAATCACAAGTGATAAAACGTGATACGAGCGGCCGCGAGATATATGTAAAGCCAACCCTAAGCCCTTTTAAACCGATTATTTTAAAACTGACAAGACCAGTGGACAGTATAGATCAAAATAAACGGCTTGTTCTAACCAACGATTCGACTGCAAAAATAGACAGCATCACTTTCACCCTAAATCCGCAAACGAGACGCGAGATAAACATCGAATATGTACCACGTGAAAAGATGCCCTATACCCTGACCGTACCCGACTCGACCCTACTCGACATTTTCGGATGGTGGAACAGGAAGTTCAGTTACAAATGGAATGTCGATGCCAACGAAAATTATGGCAACATGATCATGAGTTTAAAAATAGAACATCCGGAGCGACACTATGTATTCAAGCTCCTCGATGCAGATAATAAGGTCGCAGAAAAATTTCTCTCGACCGGAGTGACAGAAAGAAAGATCACTTTCAAGAATGTCAAAGCAGGCCAGTATCACCTCCAGGCAATAGAGGATAACAACAATAACGGAGACTGGGACTCAGGAGATTTTAGCAAGAAACTACAGCCGGAGAAGATCATAAATTTCCGCGAAACATACGATCTCAAGGGCAGCTGGGATCTCGAGGTAGAAGTAAAGCTATAGCTTAATCCGCAAGACAGAACTTCTTGGTTACCACCTGTTCATTCATTCTCACAGAGACTGTATACATGCCTCTGGCGAATGCACTCACGTCGATATTCAGATCATTCGATTGCATACCTGCATGACTAGTGTAGACCTCGCGTCCTGAGATATCGCGGATGGATATCTCGCGCAGATCTGTAGCGCCGCGTGGCACATTGATCGTCAGCATCGATGTAGCAGGATTAGGATAGACACTGATACCAAGATCCTTACTCACAACCGCTATACCGCTTGGAGTTTGGGCCACCCACTTGTAGCGATTGAAGAATTTCCAGATGGCATCAGCATAGTTGATGTCCTCACCAGTCGGCCCTAACCATTGGTGCTGGCCATTGATGACCTTGTAAAACTCCACATCAGAACCATACAGGCCACCCGGATACACATAGTGTATCACATGCAGCGTATCGGCCGCCACGTGAGGCAGCGTATCTATACTAGATGGCGTAGAGGCACAGCCATCATGGCCCTGCCAGTATGCTACCAGCGCCTCCGCATCCAGACCATAGAAATCATTTGAGTACGCTACCACCTGATCCAGTGTACCGTGGAAATGGCAAGAAGGCACCACACGACTAGGAGTGCAAGTAATACCATTGCCGATAGTACCGGAGACCGAAGCTATAGCTGCGATCCTGTTATTCAACTCACAACCCAATCTATTCGTCATAAAACCTCCCATTGAGAAGCCGGTAGCGTAGAGACGCGTCGTGTCAATGTTGTAATACAATATCGTGCTATCCATCACCGCATTGAGGAAACCCACATCATCGACATTTGGATTCAGCGTAATACCCCCTACTCCGGCCCCACTATTCCAGGCGGTTTCACCGGTGAGCGTCTGATCTACGAGCGCCTGCGGTATAGCAAAAATGAAATTAGCAGTATCTGCTATCGAGTTAAAATTTACACCTGCGAAGTTATTCATGTTGTCACCCAAACCATGCAGCACGAGGATAAAAGGTACCGGTGTACTGCCATCATACACAGCAGGCACGTAGAGCAGGTACTGACGCGTCACACCACCAAAGGTAAAACTATGAGTAGTGTACCCCGCAAAGCTGCTCAAAGAGATCAGAGAAATAAGAATGTGCAGATAGATTTTCTTCATGATGATTATTTAGTGTTATGATAAAGTTATTGAATTCGACGAGATGGATAAATGCAGAAGAAGGCAAATCTTCAAACGCACGATAAATCCGTCCAAATAACATTGTTAAAGAATCTCCGGATTCTACAATTTATTTACCTTCGGATAAATTAACACACGTAAAACATTGACTTCATGAAATCAAAACATTACAAACTATTCTTTGCATTAGTTCTGATTCATATATTCGGATATTTTAATTCGGCCAATGCGCAGTGTACGAGCCGATATCTCGATACGACATTCACCGCAATAGACTCTTTCACAAACGTAGTATACACTACGACAGCAGGCGGATCCAGCAACACTCAGGTGATGGACATCTACCAACCCTCAGGAGATACTGCATGCCTGCGCCATCTGATACTTTGGGCGCATGGAGGGGCATTCTTTCAGGGCACGAAAAATGACGGTGACATGGAGTTCTTCACCCATCGATTCGCTCAGCGCGGCTACGTGTGCGCATCTATCAACTACAGGCTGGCGTCTTCCATAGTGCTCCTCTACGACTCCGCACAGATATTTAAATACACTATTCAGGCAGTATCTGATTTCAAAGCTGCCATTCGCTACTTCTACAAAGACGCGCAGAATGGCAATCGCTGGAATATCGACACAAATGCCATTTTCATAGCTGGCAACTCTGCAGGTGCGATAGCCGCGGACTTTATAGCACTACTTGACAGTTTGAATGAGCTCGCGCCCGCCTATCAATCCATCGTCACATCAAATGGCGGCATAGACGGCAATAGCGGCAACGATGGCTACTCCACCAAAGTCAATGCCTACGCAAGCCTGGCTGGTGCCATCATATCCACAGATTGGATCAAGCCCGGTGCGCCGCCGATGGTGCTGTGTCAAGGTACAGCAGATCAAACAGTACCCTACAACTGCGGACAAGCGCTCACACAGTACACAGGAGGTCTATTTCCGACTATCAATATGTGCGGCTCAGGACAGATGGCTCCAGCCCTTGACTCTGTGCACGCCAATTACTCATTCCTTCCTTTTCCAGGCTCTGCTCACGTGCCGTGGGATACAAACGTCGTGATCGCAAATAGGACAGACTCCGCAGTCGCAGCATTCTTCTACTCTATCAACTGTGTGCAAGCTCCCGGCCACTGCAATGAACCCCTAGGTATCAATAACATCTCCGAAGCGGCACAAATCCTGATCTACCCTAATCCTGCCACAGACAGAATACAAATCTCTGTGCAGGATCAAAGTAATATTTCAGACGTCACTCTATCCGATTGCACTGGCCGCGAGATATCCCACAGCGATATAAATAGTAAACAAACAACCCTGTCGGTCAAAGGCCTAGCGCCGGGCATATACCTCCTACACTTATCTCTGACAAATTCAGGCGACCAATCCGTCACCAGAAAGATAATTATTGAATAGATTGCATACATGAAAGACAGAATCGTACTAATCACCGGAGCCAGCTCTGGCATAGGACTCGCCACTGCCGAGGCACTGGCAGCCATGGGCGCAGAGATCATCATCGCAGCCCGCAGCGAGCAGAAGCTCAAAGAAGCCGCAGCGCAGATCACAGCGAAGACAGGCAACAAGAATATCAAATATTACGTCGCGGATTTCTCCTCCCAGAAATCAATACGTGCGCTTGCCGCAAACGTCAAAAAGGATTATGAAAAGATAGATGTGCTGATCAATAATGCAGGTGGAGTTTTTCCCGAGTTTAAACTGAATGAAGATGGTCTGGAGATGACTATCGGTACTAATCATTTTGCCTACTTCCTCCTCACCAATCTACTCCTCGACCTGATCAAAAAGTCGGACTATGCACGCATCGTAAGCGTAGCCTCAGGCTCCCACTATCAGGGCAAAATAGACTACGAATCATTTAAAAAAGATAAAGGCTATTTCATCCTCAAAGCATATGCCCAGAGCAAGTTGGCCAACGTACTATTCACGGCAGAACTAGCAGAAAGACTAAAGGGCACGCATGTCACTACAAACTGCCTGCATCCGGGCTTCGTCAAAACAGAGATCGGCACCAAGGATACACAGTGGTACTCCAAACTATTCTGGTCCCTATCCTCAAAAATAGCCGGCATCAGTGCAGAGGCCGGCGCTAAAACATCCGTATACCTTGCATCATCCGACGAAGTAAGAGGTGTGACAGGCAAGTACTTTGATAAGTGTAAAGAGAAGGATCCCGCACCACTCGCCAAGGACAAAGCCCTACAAAAAGAACTCTGGAAAAAGAGCGAGGAGCTCTGTCCTATCAGCTAATCCCTACGCATTCAAGTCATTTACACTATTGCCAAAATCTTTGCACCTTTGCGGCCGCATCAATAAAAACAATGGCACTCATACTCCCAGTCAACGGCAAAGAACCCGTGTTTGGCACTAACTGCTACCTCGCAGAAAACGCAACCGTCGTCGGCGATGTGACTATGGGTGATGATTGCAGCGTATGGTTCACCGCCGTCGTCCGTGGCGATGTACACTACATCAAAGTAGGCAACAAGGTAAACATACAGGACGGCGCTATCATCCACTGCACCTATCAGAAGTCACCGACTACGATAGGCAATTTCGTCTCTATAGGTCACCGCGCCATCGTACACGGCTGCACCATCGAGGATAATGTGCTCATAGGCATGGGCGCCATAGTAATGGACAATGCAGTGATAAAGAAAAACACTATCGTGGCCGCAGGCGCGATAGTACTGGAGAATACAGTGGTGGAGAGCAACACCATCTACGGCGGCATACCCGCAAAAAAGATCAAGGACCTCGATGAAAAAAATTTCAAACATCTGATAGAACGCATCGGCAATAATTACGTCATGTATGCCGATTGGTTCAGAAAATGAGAAAACATGTCACAAGGAGAAGAACAAGTAGTACTGGTAGATGAGCTAGGCAATGAGCTGGGCCTGATGGGCAAAACAGAAGCCCATGAAAAAGGAATACTGCACAAAGCAATCAGCGTAATCATCTTTAACTCAAAAGGAGAAATGCTGATCCAGCAGCGCGCATTCTCGAAATATCACTGGGCCGGCATATGGAGCAATACCTGCTGTAGCCATCCACGAGACGGCGAGTCATTCCCGGATGCGGCTAAACGCAGACTGAAAGAAGAGCTCGGCATCAGCACAGCACTCAAACCAGAGTTCCACTTCACCTACAAAGCAAAGGATGAAAAGAGCGGGCTCACCGAACATGAGTTTGACTGGGTCTTTACAGGTAAGTTTGATGACTCATTTGAGTTCAACAAAGATGAGATCAACGCCATCAAGTGGATAACCAAAGAAGAACTGCAAAAAGATATGGCAGCCCATCCTGATCAGTACTCATTCTGGTTTCCGATTATCCTTGCGCATATGCATAAGCAGGGAACCTATTGATTAAGGAGCCTAGAGACGCGCAGTAGCATTCACCATATCCATCTCGGCCTTTGTATTAATCCCATCAATCCTAAAAATACTATCAATCCTGATCCATGGCATTTACTTCTGCGACGCTCGACTCCTACCTCGACTCTACTGCATCCCCCGAAGATCCAATCCTCGCCGAGCTTACACGTGAAACATTCCTGAAAGTACAGATGCCGCATATGGTCAGCGGACATGTGCAGGGTTTGCTTCTGGAGATGATAAGCAGGATGATTGTTCCACGTAGAATATTAGAGATCGGCTCGTTCACAGGTTACGCTACGATATGTCTCGCGAAAGGATTGGCGACGGATGGCGTACTCTATACCCTTGATATCAACGAGGAGCTGGAGCCCATATTTTCAAAGTACTTCGAGCGCTCCGGCTTAGCAGGAAAAATCAAATTCATAGCAGGAAATGCACTTCAAACTATCCCTACCATAGATGAAGAGTTTGACATCGTATTCATCGACGCCGACAAGATGAACTACATCAACTACTATGATCTCATCATCGACAAAGTAAAAAGCGGCGGCTACATTCTCACAGATAATGTGCTCTGGAGTGGCAAAGTACTCGAAGAAAAAAAGGATAAAGAAACCCAAAACATCCACCTATTCAACCAAAAATTGGCCGCCGACCCGCGCATCCAAAATGTCATAATTCCTATCCGCGACGGAATAAATCTCGCCAGAAAGATTTAAATTTAAAGCTGCTCTAAGCTAAAAGCCCAAAAACTGTCCTAAGAAATGGATAAGACACACTTTTTAGTAAAAAAAGCGCGTTTTATATACAGCATTCTTATCATACTTTTAGCTTGAGATTTACTATCACCATGCGCATACTGTTTTCATTCTTATTGGCGATCACTGTCACTGCTGCTCAGGCCCAGTCCCCCCAGGCTGTGCAGGCCTATGTAGATAAGTACAAAGCCATCGCCATCGAGGAGATGAAGACCTACGGTATACCCGCCAGCGTCACCCTTGCGCAGGGTATACACGAGTCCGGCTGTGGCTGCTCAGCACTAGCGCTTAACTCAAACAATCACTTCGGCATCAAGTGCCATAACGAATGGAATGGTCAAACATATCATCACGATGATGATCTGCCACAGGAGTGTTTCCGCGTATACAACTGCGCCGAAGAGTCATTCAGGGACCACTCCGAATTTCTCAAAAACCGGCCCCGCTATGCCGCCCTATTCTCTCTGCCCGCCACAGACTACCGTGCCTGGGCACGCGGGCTGAAAGCCGCAGGCTACGCCACCAACCCCAAATATCCCGAGATCATCATCAAACTGATAGAAGACTATAAGCTGAACCAGTACGACAAGGTCGATGGCCCCACTCCTGCCACGGCTAAAAACGACTCTAAAGACAGCATACAAATCCAGATGATCAAGCAGTCGGTGATCAAGTCTACCGCTCTCAGCACAGCGCCAGCTAATGCCTCTGCGAGCATCGTCAAGACAGATAATCCTGGTGCAGCCTGTATCGATTTCTCCAGGTACACAGCTGACGAACGCATCGTAAATGGCACCAAGGCACTCGTGTACAAAAAGGAAGTGCCCCTTAGCTTCATTGCACAAAAATATAATATCAGCCTCGAGCAACTGTACACATACAACGATATGTACCCGACGGCTAAGTTTAAGGACAATGACCTGGTCTATGTAGAGCCCAAGAAAGCAGAGTCACAGTATTTCCAATATGAAGTATCCGAGGGCGAGACCATGCGTGACATCTCTCAGAAATTTGCGGTCCAGCTATCAGAGCTGATCAAACGCAACGGTATCACCTCAGGCTGTGAGCCTGTGGCCGGCGAGATCGTAGTTCTACGTGGAAAAAGAGAAGCACCGCTGAGATTTCATGTGACCAATAAGACCGCCTACCCTAGTAAAACATCTGCCGAGACACCAGGCCCCTCTCACAGCCCTCCGCCGGACACAAAGGTACACCGTGTAGGCACCAGTGAGACCCTCTACTCCATCTCAAGGCAATACAAGATCCCTGTAGATACGCTGATGCGCATCAATGGCCTGAAAGATGGAGATATCAAAATCGGACAGACGCTGATCGTCGATCTTTAGTTTTTTTCTGCAACTATCTGGTGTAAGGATAAACTTATCACCCCGTCTATTGTTTCAAAAGAGCAATATGAGTAATACCCCAAACAAACATCGCAGAGCGAAATTCGCTACGCTGATCTTGGTCGCGCTGACACTGTCGCTGCAGAGCTGCGGCCAGAACACAGAGAAAAAGGCCAGCGCTGAAAAAACTAAAACAAATCAAACAATGAATACAGCAAATCTCGACACCATCACCCTCGGTGGAGGCTGCTACTGGTGTATAGAGGCGATCTACCAGCGCCTCGACGGAGTGGTCAAGGTAGAGTCCGGCTTCTCCGGAGGTACGATGAAAAATCCATCCTACCGCGATGTATGCACCGGCAATACCGGCCATGCAGAGGTAGTACAGATCACATACGACAAGACAAAGACTAATCTCGATGAAGTGTTTAAAGTGTTCTTCACTGTGCATGACCCGACTACGCTGAATAGGCAAGGTGCAGATGCAGGCACACAGTACCGCTCAGCGATATTCTACAGGAACGACGAGCAAAAGAAAGCTGCAGAGAGCATCATAGCCGATCTGACCAAAGCCAAGGTATATAGCGATCCAATCGTGACCGAAGTGACACCGTTTACGGTTTTCTATAAAGCAGAAGACTATCATCAGGACTACTACAATCAGCATGGCTCACAGCCCTACTGCCAGATCGTGATACAGCCTAAGGTAGAGAAATTCGAAAAGGTCTTCAAAGACAGGCTGAAGAAAGACTGAGAAGATAGCGCTAAGAAATACAGGCCAAACGCGAAGAGCGCAAAGAACGCAAAGAGTTTATCAAAACAATTCCTTTGTGTTCTTTGCGCTCTTTGCGTTCAAATATCACTTTGTATAGGCCATTATCATTTCTTACTTGCTGGTAAACAACAAAAAGCACACTTTTGCCAAAAGCAAACAGATGCCCCAAACCATAACGCTCGGAGACAAGTCCTTTCGTCCATACATCACTGAGGCGCAAATCCAAGAGGCTGTCAAAAAAATCGCAGATCAGATTAATGAAGAGTACCAAGGCAAGTGCCCACTGATCGTCCCCGTATTGAACGGCTCGTTTATGTTCGCATCCGACCTGATGAAACTGCTCACCTGTCAGTGCCATATCACCTTTATCAAAGCATCCTCCTACAAGGGCACAGAGTCTACCGGCAATCTCGCCACCCTCATAGGCATCAATGAAGATATAACAGGCAGGGATGTGATCATACTGGAGGATATCATCGACACCGGGCACACACTCGCGAAGATCATCCCATCCATACAAGCGCTCGGACCGGCTACAGTGAAGGTCGGCACACTCATCTTCAAGCCGAAGGCACTACAAACGAATATTCAGATAGACTATACAGGTCTTGAGATTACGAATGAGTTCATCGTCGGCTACGGGCTGGACTATGACGGGCTGGGCCGTAACCTGAAGGAGATCTATCAGGTAATATAAGTAGGACAAATAAAGAGCAGATATGATCAATGAAGTAATAGAGAATGTGTACTATCTGGGCGATATACACTATGCTGACGATCTGATCATCACCACCACCAGTGGCAATGCCTATCGGCTGCATGCAAATGGTTTTGAGAAAGTCGAAAGAGCTGAGACAAAAGGCTATGCCATCGACAATGTCAATAATATCAGCGGCCTGACCATCATCAAAGAGGCCCACGGTTCAGACTTTGCACTCGTAGAGCTTTCGGATAAAAGGTTTATAGCCTACTCCGTCAGTGTCGGCCTGTTTGACTATTTGGATGATAAAGATGCGGAGCCCTGCCTGGAGTATAATGTGACGCCCGCGGAGCAATATGATGAGCACAAGGAAATCATCGATGATCCGATGATGGAGAGCACGACGCTTATAAAATAATCATTACAATTTCATCTTCCGCAATGCTGGCGCCAGCAGCGCAGTACTAGCCACGACCAGCAGCGTCATCGATCCGCCAAAAATCACTGCGCCCTCCAGACCCATGTAGGATGCTGCGAGGCCCGACTCGAAGTCGCCGATCTCATTGGATGATTTGATGAAAATAGAATTGACTGCTGCGACGCGGCCGCGCATCTCATCGGGAGTGAAAATCTGTATGATGGTACTCCGTATGATCACGCTGACATTGTCAAAAGCTCCCGCCATAAATAGCATGAGGAAACTCAGCCAGTAAAACTTCGATACCGCAAAGACTACCATGCAGAGGCCGAAGCAACCGACACAGACGAGCAGATTGATACCGGCATGTTTAGTGGGCGGATGATGAGCGAGAACGAAGCCAGCTACCGCAGAGCCCAGATATAGCGACGCTTTGAGCAGGCCCATCAGTGTAGGGCCTACATGTAGCACATCCTGGCAGAAGGCCGGCACAAGGCCCATCACACCGCCAAATAACACCGCAAACAGATCAAGAGAAATAGAAGAAAGGATAGCCTGCGTACCGAATACAAATTTCACACCCCCGAAAAAAGATTTTACGAAAGGCTCTTTGCCCTGCATAGGTGGTGGATAGTGTTCGTCCAACCTTGAGTTTAGCAGCACCGAGAGAGCGAATATAAAACCGCAGACCATATAGACATAGTGAGGGGCTACGACCTCCAGCATCAATCCCGCTATGACCGGACCGATCACAGCGCTGACCTGAAAAGAGTTGCTGCTCCACGTGGAACTATTAGCATACAGCTCGCGTGGTACGATCCGTGACTGGATAGCCTGCGACGCGGGCGTGGTAAACGACCTGCAGATGCCGATCACTCCGATCACGATGTAGTACCAGAATACATTGCTCTCGCCTCCGTACCTCCATGACCCGTAGGCTATCACGGTAGAGCAGACGACGAGGAATGCAGTAAATATCTGGAGAATACGCTTCCGGTTATACCTATCGGCGGCGACACCTGAGAAAAACGTAGTGATGATAAACGGGACCGCTTCACTCAGTCCTATGAATCCCAACGCGCGCGCACTATGAGTGATCTGGTAGATATGCCAGGCCAGGGCGGTGCTCTGCATCAGCAGGGCCAGTGTGGTCAGGGACCGCGCCAGCAGATAGGCTCTGAACTCTGGGATACGGAGTGATGCGAAGGCATCCGTTTTTTGCACGTTTGGCATGAAATATGAATAAGACTGAAAAACCTTAGCGGCCGGGCCGCAAAAATATGTATTACTTGGTTAACTTGCGCCCTTTATCCATTAAGTATGCACGGTAAAGTAAAATTTCACTCCGCCCTCTCGGTGGTGGTCGCTAATATGATAGGCACTGGAGTCTTCACCAGCCTTGGTTTCCAGATCGCGGGGATACATGACTATGCGACGCTGGTCTTCCTATGGATCCTGGGCGGCGTGATCTCCCTCTGCGGCGCATTCTGCTACGCCGAACTCGGTGCTGCGATGCCACAGTCCGGTGGCGAGTATAACTACCTTTCAAAAATCTACCACCCATCCATAGGCTTCCTGTCCGGCTGGGTATCTGCCACCATTGGTTTCGCAGCTCCTATAGCACTCGCTGCCTCAGCCCTGAGTAAATACACAGGAACTATCTTCCCAACCTTCTCTACAGCGCTACCTGGCACCCTCATCAATATGGGTTTTCTCGGGTCCGTCGATGACCATGTGCTCTATGCTAAGCTGCTTGGAGCGGCGATCATCCTCATCGTGACTTTCTTTCAGTCGATCAATCATGAGACCAGCGGTACCTTTCAGAGTGTGGTGACAGGATTGAAATTCCTGCTGATCGTGGTGTTTATTATTTGCGGATTCCTGCTCGCGCCTGCGGTGCCGGGTATCAGCTTCATGCCCACCTCCGCTACACCTGCCTCTATTTTCTCCATCTCCTTTGTGACATCGATGTTCTTTGTGGCCTTCTCCTACTCCGGTTGGAATGCCGCAGCCTACATCGCAGGCGAGATCGAGAATCCCAAAAAGAATATACCCCTCTCACTGCTGGCCGGCACCAGCATAGTACTCCTGCTGTATGTGCTTATCAATGTCGTCTTCCTCTATGTCACGCCGGCTTCCGAACTGACGCTGAAACTCGAGGTGGGCTTTGAGGCTGGTAAACATATTTTTGGGCTGAGCGGTAGTCGCATCGTGAGCGGTATCATCAGCCTGCTCCTCATATCTACGATCAGCTCCATGGTATTCGCCGGGCCGAGGGTGATCAGCTCGATCGGCAACGATTTTTCTTTGTTTAAAATAGCCGCGAGGACCAATAAAACCGGCATCCCGGTCATTGCGATCTGGATACAGACCGCTATAGCGCTGGTACTCCTATTCAGCGGCAGCTTTGAGTTTATCCTTAACTGTACGACATTCGTCCTGATACTTTTCTCCACCATCACTGTGGCCGGCGTGATTGTACTACGCGTCAAAAACCCAAATCTTGAGCGTCCATACAGGACCTGGGGCTACCCCGTCACTCCCATCATCTTTATCGCCGTGAATATGTGGTTTCTCGTATATGCAGTGATCTGGAAGCAGAAGGAATCACTCATCGGCCTGGGCATAGTCGCACTGGGGCTGATTGTGTATTTCCTCGCAAAATACCTGTCGAAAAATGAGGAAATCAAATCCTTATAAGTAAATTCGCGCACCTAAAAAATCAATATAAATTTTATGAAAGTATCCATGCGCTTTGTGTACGTCACGCTAAGCATTTTTTTTCTGACCTCTTGTGGCAATAATCCTGCTAAGAGTTCAGCAAACGGCACTGTCAAGGCCGACTCTACCGCTGTCGCGGCATCAGCATCTGTGATCACAGACAAAACCGTCAAAACCGATCCGCATAACAAATACAACGATGCTGCGCGCTACCTGGCAGGTATGGCACAGGACTCCAGCACCACAGTGCCGGCGAAGCTGATGAATATGCCATCGTACAAGCGTTTTGAAGATACGATGACGGCGGCATTCACAGCCACGGAGACTAATCGCCTCAGCAAGATGCGCGAATGGGCTAAGACAGAACTGGCACCTGAGCTGGCTGCACCAAAGACTGTACTTTATCCATTCTCAGGACCGGATATCCTGCACTGCGTTCAGTTTTTCCCGGATGCGGATCAGTATGTCATGATCGCGCTGGAGCGATATGGCAGCCTGCCGGTGATGGAGAAAATGGACTCATCGAGAATGAGCCACACGCTGGATTTCGTACGTGAGTCGCTGGAGGATATCTTTGGCAAGAGCTACTTCATCACCCGCAAGATGGCGGTGAATGTCTCTAACCAGTACAATGGCTTCACACCGATCGCCAGCGCCTTCCTCGTACGCACCGGTTACACTATCCTTGACATCAAATACAAGCACCTGCTCGATGATGGCAAGACACTCGCAGAGCAGCCTATCGACTCTATGGGCCGCCACCTCAATGACTGCGTAGAAATCTACTTCCGCAAGAATGGCAAGGACAAAATCCAGAAGCTGACATACTTCAGGGCAAACCTTTGCGACAATCAGTTTGGTACACCAGGCCTGAAAGGCAATGCCGCTTTCGTAGCATACCTAAACAATCTGCCCGAGTGCTATACTTACGCCAAGGCTGCTTCATACCTCATGTGCCAGCAAGACTTCAGCATCATCCGCAATATTTGTATGAACAAGAGTAAGACGATCCTCCAGGATGATACCGGTGTAGGTTTTGGTTTCTACGACAAAACTAAATGGAATATCAAGCTCTATGGCAGCTACGAGAAACCTATCGTGGACTTTCACGGCGGATACTATCAGCCACTGCTGGAGAAGGCCTATAAGGCAGACTCTGCCAATGTCAAGCCACTGCCATTCTCCCTCGGCTACCACTGGAAGGATGCCGTGCAGAACCTCATGAAGTTCGAGAAAAAGTAAAAATCCCTTTCGGGCAATTCATAACTTTGAGGCGGATCGATATCGATCCGCCTCAATTTTTTTTATGCCCGCATCAATCCGGTTTTTATACATCATCATAGCGCCTATCCTCCTGTGGGGATGCGGCCAAAAGCCTGCACCCTCTGCTGTCAATACCTCCAGCCACGCGCTGAATGATGATGCACGGGAACTCGCTGGTATGGGAATAGATACAGCTGCCTATTACAGCAGCTATCGCGACTCGATGGACCGGGCATTTCAAAGCATGGATACGGGCCGGAGCAGTCATATCCGAAACTGGTCTCGTGAGGAGCTACCACAGGATAGCACGACGGTCTTTTATCCCTTCTCGGGGCCGGACATCCTGAACTGTATCCACCTATTCCCAAATGCAAACGAGTATGTACTGATGGCGCTGGAGGGCTATGGCTCGCTGCCGCATTGGGCCTCGATGGATACGACATCGCGTGAGCGCTCCCTGAGCTATGTATACAGGTCGCTAGGCGATCTGTTTGGCAAAGGCTACTTCGTGACCAGAAGCATGCTGACCGAAGTATCTAATGCATACAATGGCGTGCTGCCTATCGCCTGCGTGTCGCTCGTGCGCTCAGGCTACGATATCCTCGATATCAAATACAAACACCTCGAAGACGATGGAGAGCTAAAAGAGATCGCTCAGGATTCATTAAACAGGGGCACTAACAACTGCGTAGAGATTTATTTCCGGAAGAGGGGAAAGGACAAGATTCAAAAACTGAGCTACTTCAAAACCAATCTGGCCGATAATCCATATGAAGGGCCCGATTATTTCAAACTCAATACATCCTACAATCCTAATCATATCCAGGGTTTGAAAGAGAATCAGCCATTGCGCGACTATATCCAGCGCCTTCCTAAATGTATTGGCCTGATCAAATCCGCATCTTATCTGATGCATCAGGGGCATTTTGAGCTGATCCGTGGCTTGGTAGAGAATCGGTGCCGGCTGATTTTGCAGGATGATACCGGGATACCGTTTAGCTATTTCGTGCGTGAGCATTGGCGGGTAAAGCTGTATGGGGCCTATGCGCCGCCGATCAGTATTTTTCACGGAGGCTATTTTCAAAAAGATCTGGATAGTGCCTACCATGCAGGTGCGGGACGCATAAGCCACCTCCCGTTTTCGTTTGGCTACCACTGCGAGGACAGCGTGCAGAATCTGATGAAAATGGAAAAGCCTTAAAATTCGGTTTACAGATAAAATACATTTGATACCTTTGCAGCCACACAAACTCAATCTATTTCATCCTTTATGAAGATCTCCACCCGTCTTATCTGCATTTGCAGCCTTGTCATTTTATTTGCATCGTGCAATAGCCATGCGGCTAAAAAAACCGAATCTACTAGCAGCAGCTCAGATTCTACTACCACTACCACCACTAGAACGGTCAGCGCTGACAATCCAACAATCACCGACAAGACGATCAATAAAGACGCGCACAATAAGCTCAATGATGTGGCGCTCTACCTCGCGGGTATGAAGCCTGATTCATTCATCGCTATCCCGGCAAAATTGCAAAACCTGGCTTACTACAAACTCTATAGCGACTCAATGAACCGTGGCTTCAAGCATATCGAAGACATACGCCTCAGCAAGATGCGCGAGTGGGCTAAGACTGAAATGGCTCCTGAGCTGGCAGCTCCTAAGACGGTGTTCTATCCATTCTCCGGACCGGATATCCTGCACTGTGTGCAGTTCTACCCGGACGCTGACCAGTATATCATGATCGCACTGGAGCGCTATGGCTCTATGCCGGTGATGGAGAAAATGGACTCCACCAAAACCATCAATACACTCAACTCTATCCAAAAATCACTCGAAGATATCTTTGGCAAAAGCTACTTCATCACCCGCAAGATGATGCGCGATGTGTCTAACCAATGGAATGGTGTGACGCCTGTAGCGTCTGTGTTCCTCGTGCGCGCTGGCTACTCAGTACTCGACATCAAATACAAATCCCTGCAGGATGATGGCAAGACACTGGTCGAGATCCCTAACGACTCGATGAGCAAAGTGAGGAATGCGGTCGTGGAAATATACTTCCGCAAAAACGGTGGTGCCAAGATCCAGAAGATCGTCTACATCAAGACCAATCTCGACGACGATCCATACGAGAACAAAGAAGGCCTCAGCACCAATAAGCCGCTCACGACATATCTCAACAATATGCCTGAGTGCTACACTTATCTCAAGTCTGCATCCTATCTGATGAGCTATAAGTTTTTCAGCATCATCCGTGATATCTGTATCAACAAGAGCAAGTCTATCCTCCAGGATGATACCGGCATCGCGCTGAAATATATCGACAAGGCGAAATGGAATATCAAATTCTACGGCAACTATGTGAAGCCTGTGAGTGACTTCAAGGGCGTGGATCAGCAAGAGCTGTACAATGCCTACAAGAATGACTCTGCCAATATCAAACCGCTGCCATTCTCTCTCGGCTACCACTGGGCGAACAAGAACACGCAGAACCTGATGAAGTTTACGAGGAAGTAAATTGCATGTTTAGGTTATCACATAAGATGGCATTGCTAATTTCACTGCCATGTATAATTCCTATCATACTTATCATTTTTGATTTTTTTAGTCCGAAAAAAGATATTAAAACCGCTGTAAGAGATAAAAGCTCGTTCAAGGGATACAAGGTTTATTTCAACGGTAGTATGGCCAATGTCTCTTCGGAAAAATATAATAGTTTTAACATTGGTGACTCTGTAATAGTCAAAACAAGTTCGCTATTTAATACAGTCGATGAGATTAAAAATGTGCGCTCAAACGAAATCATCAGCACTTCAGATTCTTATTGGGCTTTTTTTTGTGGTCTACTATTTCTGAGCCCTTTCTTAATGGTGTTTGTATCAATTGTCAGAAATTCGTACACCAGCCTGTTTTCTGACTCTTCATATATCGGTATTTACTGGATTTCCTTATCAGTAACTTACCTAATAATTCTGATTTTTGTTTGCGTGAATATAAATCCCAAGCCCTAATACACTAACCTGGAAATAAATTTCTACGTGGCCCCATGAACCTTCTGCCCAAACCCATCGCTCCCCAGGTTTTTTATTACAGCTCCGATGAGTCTATACAGAATATTAAAGCTTCTATTGAGGATTTGATAAGAGACTCAAACTCTTTGACTGGAAAGTTTTATTCTGAGGATGAATTTTACATGTATCCCAATTATCTGACGCCAAGGTTTTCTCTTTTTTCTGATCGCCAAAGCTCTGTTTCCTTCCTGGATGGGAAAATATATGCTGATGAAAAGACACAAGTAAAAGTAACAGTGAAGCCCGGCAGAAGATTTTATTTCACCGTTCTGATTTTCGTACTGGCCATTCCTGTCTTTTTATTTGATTCTGGGCGCAATGACACTTATCTGATTCCCGCCGCACTTTGCCTGCTCCTGATCATTCAATATGCTACAAAGCTTTGGCTGAGAAAAAAAGTCATATCAGCTCTAAACTTGACGCTCCAAACATAATCGCAACCCAAAAGTAGTTTCTACGTGGAACATCTCATCTAAGTCATTATTTTTGGTAAAAAATAGCACGTGCCATAATAATGCGATTTGAAAAAACACTTCCTACACATTCTTCTTACTGCTGCCTCTCAGATATTCTGCTTGCAGACTCATGCGCAGGTAGCAAAGGATTCTGCCTATTTCAGTCGTGTGCTGGGCGCGCGGGAGAGTGCGCAGAGTTTCTTTCAGACGCTGCAGTACGTTTCTGACATCACGCTACTATCGGCGTATAGTGAGTATGATAAAGTATGGCCCAATAAAAAAGAATTTCCCTCGAAGCCTTTCTTCATGCAGGCCCAGATCAATACACCTATTCCGATAGGTGGCAAGTGGGCAAAGACAGTCAAAGGTGGTCTCCGCTTTGCGCTGTTCTTTCATCCGGATATAGAGATCCGGCTGCTGCGCAATGATCCTGCGAGAGGTGACAGCTCGACACCCATACGCACGCCGAGTTTCAAGCCGGGTATCACACTCTTCATCACACAGAGCAAGCTGTGGGATAACCGCAACGACAAACACTATTTCGGCTTCAAAGTATATCATCATTCCAATGGGCAAGATGGCCTGCACTTTCGTCCGCAGGACAATGGTTACTACAATCGGTACAATGGAGATTTCAGCGACTTTGTGATTTTTGAGTTTATGTATGGCGGCTACTATAGCCGGGATCATATCGCGATAGATACGGCTAAGAAGATCTTTCGCAGCCGGTACAATCATGTGCTGTATACGTCGTCCAATATCTACTGGAAGGCAGCCTTCACGCTATATCCGCCGCAGTTTATCGACAGTGTGCTCTACGTGCGCAGCATGTATGGAAAATACCGCACGGAGGTCCAGATCGGCTGGATATATGCGCCCGTCTATCAGGAGGGTATCCGCAATCCCTCACACACATTCATACCAGCCTATCAGCCGGAGAAGAAAGAGCGCTTTCGCGTGTATTTGGACATGGAATATATCTGGGATCTACCCTATCGCACAGGACCCATCCAGAACCTGCGAAACGTACCTATCTACGATATCACCAAGCGCATGAATATCACAGTCACCGGTTCGTACCGGATATGGGGTACACCATTCGCGGGGCTATTTGCGCAAGTGGGCTACTACGGATCGGATCCGTATAATGTATACTTTCAGCAGAGTATGTTCTTCGTTCGCGCGGGACTATCAGCAGGCTTCCTGATGTATAAGAATAAACATCAGCCGCTGCGGGATAACTAAGGCGATAGTGGTCTTTCGTAGAATTGTAAGCGCTATTATTTCAGACCAAGCATGCCTTCTTTCAGGCCCTTGTCTGCCGGGTCATTGCCGAGCCAGATGCCCCAGAGTGCAGCTTTGAAATCCTGGCCTTCTACAGTCTGTAGCAGCTTGCCGCCTTTATAGACTTTGACACCCTCTCCCGGGATATAGGTCACGTCAAATTCATTGCCCTTCACGATAGGCTCGAGGGAGAATACCTGTACGAATTTGTCGATTCGAGCCTGTAGCGGAGCAGTCTTGCCACCGGTAGATTTTTTGAAACCCTCCAGGATAGCTTCTTTCATCCTGTCAGTAGTGACCAGGCTCGATGTGATATGCAGTCTTACTGCACCTGCATCATTTGATTTAGCGATGGCATTGCCGTCTTTGCTCTTCGATGTGACATACAGACCAGCTACATACATATCCATGAAGAGTTTGGTACGTACACCTCCGCCATTGAGCGTGAGGCTTGTGTTTCCGACCTTCAGTACTCCCGGCAGAGTGACTCCGGATATGACTGCATTCTGAGCCGAACTAGTGGCAGAGATCAACAGGTATAGGGCGAGGCAAAGGGTGCTTATCTTTTTCATCTGATTGGTATTTAGTTGCTATGAAGGTACAAAAATTTTGCTTGCGCTTGTTCCATGTGGAACCCGCCGTCACTTTCCTAAAATAAATAAGGGGCCTTACGGGCCCCTTATCCATGTGTATCTTTATACCTTAATCTTTAGTAGACGAAGCGTTGAGTACAGCGAAATTATTGTCCAGTGTGAAATTGTACTCTCCCAGTGTGAGGGCACCCATTCCGTTCTTAGAGCGGAATTTCATTTTCACATGGTATCCTGTAGTGACAGTTTTAGTCTCCGGTGTGATGAGCTTAGTGTACTTGACCTTCACTGCCGAATCGCGCGCCTGCACATCTGCGAGCTTCTTGCCCATGTTTTCGTATTCTGCAGCAGGTATACTATAATCATAGAGCACATTCAGGCGATGTTTCTCTTTATCATAGTCGAAGCTATTCATGACTGCGAGCTCCTCATCCAGCTGCGCACCGAGGAGGCTGTCAGCTCTGGTGATCGGTTTCAGCGAGTCAATAGAGACAAACTCGTAGCTCTTAGGGTCATTCAATTTTGTTTGCAGATAAGCTTCGATGCTTTTTCTGGCTTTCGCCTGTGGATCTGAGCAAGCAGACACGATGAGCAATAGGACAAACGGATAGAAGAATTTTGCTTTCATTGTTAATTATTTGATTTCCCCGAATATAATAGTTTGGCATTCAAAAAGAAATTAATGTAGAAAATAAAAAACACATGGCTAATGCCGATAAGGGAGAAAAGAGCTGCCGTCGCATCTTAAAAAGCGAAAAGCCCAAACTAAATTCTGCAAGTGGTGATAAGCGTAGTGCCGCATCGAGCTAATGAAAATAAAAAAGGCCGGAAGCTTTCACTTCCGGCCTTTCATTTCTTTCTGATGAAAATTATTTCTTTGTGACGATCGTAGAGTCATACGCTACAGTAGTAGTATTGTCGCCTTTTTTCTCTACTGTCTTAGTCACTTCGATTTTAGTCTCAGATGGTGCAGGCGTGTTAGCTGCTTCTGCCGGCTTCTCGATAGCCAGTAGTGGAGCGAGGGTCAGACCTACGAGGCAAGAGAGCTTGATGAGGATATTCATAGACGGACCGGATGTATCCTTGAATGGATCACCTACAGTGTCACCTACTACGGCAGCCTTGTGTGGTTCAGATTTCTTATAGTAGATCTGGTCGCCGATCTTCACTCCTTTCTCAAATGACTTCTTGGCATTGTCCCATGCACCACCGGCATTGTTCTGGAAGATCGCCCACATCACGCCGCTCACAGTGACACCCGCCATGTATGCACCAAGTGCCTCAGGGCCCATAGCGACACCGACAATGATCGGAGTGAGAATAGTGAGGATACCCGGGAGCATCATCTCGCGGAGAGCAGCCTTAGTAGAGATCTCTACGCATTTGCCGTATTCCGGTTTGCCTGTGCCCTCGAGGATACCCGGTATCTCGCGGAACTGGCGACGAACTTCATTCACCATGTCCATTGCAGCCTTGCCCACTGAGTTCATCGCGAGAGCGGAGAATACTACAGGGATCATACCACCGACGAAGAGTGCTGCGAGTACCTTAGCGTCAAATATATTGATACCACGGATACCTGTGAACACTACATAAGCTGCGAAGAGTGCGAGTGCTGTGAGCGCTGCAGATGCGATAGCGAAGCCCTTGCCGATAGCAGCTGTAGTGTTACCTACAGAGTCCAGGATGTCTGTATTCTCGCGCACGTTAGCCGGGAGCTCGCTCATCTCAGCGATACCACCTGCATTGTCAGATATCGGACCGAAGGCATCAATAGCGAGCTGCATGGCTGTAGTAGCCATCATAGCCGATGCAGCGATACCCACACCGTAGAAGCCAGCCAGCGCATATGCAGACCAGATAGCGCCTGCGAAAAGCAATACCGGGAAGAAAGTAGAAAGCATACCGGTACCGAGGCCTGCGATGATGTTGGTCGCTGCACCTGTACCGGACTTCTGCACGATGTCCATGATAGGCTTCTTTCCCAGACCTGTGTAGTACTCCGTGATGAAAGAGATAGCAGCTCCTACGAACATACCCACACATACCGCCCAGAATACCCTGATAGAAGAGATCAGTGTCGGCGCCTTATCAAAGTCACCGTTAGCGAACATGGTCATATTCATAGTCTCAGGGAGCATAAGGCGGATCAGGAAGAATGATGCTACAAGAGCGATCAGGATAGAGATCCAGTTGCCGCGGTTCAGAGCGCTCTGTACCGTGTCTGTGTTAGCGCTCTTGTCATCCTTGATGCTCACGAAGAGGGCACCGACGATAGATGCGAGGATACCGACAGCGGCGATAGTCATAGGCAGGAGGATCGGCCCGATACCGCCAAATACTGTCAGACCCGGATTGTCACGGATCAGGAAGTTGCCGAGTACCATCGATGCGAGTACCGTAGCCACATATGAACCGAAGAGATCGGCACCCATACCTGCTACGTCACCTACGTTGTCACCCACGTTGTCAGCGATAGTCGCCGGGTTACGCGGATCATCCTCAGGGATACCGGCTTCTACTTTTCCTACGAGATCGGCGCCTACGTCAGCAGCTTTGGTATAGATACCACCGCCTACACGAGCGAAGAGTGCGATAGACTCAGCTCCTACGGAGAAACCAGCGAGTACCTCAAGTACTTTCTGCATCATCACCGTGCCACCGCCGTCTGCCATGCTACCGTGCATGAATACCTGGAAGAATACGATGAAGAGGGTGCAGAGACCAACTACAGCGAGACCGGCTACCCCGAGACCCATCACCGTACCACCTGCGAAAGACACCTTGAGGGCCTTAGCGAGGCTCGTACGGGCAGCCTGAGTGGTTCTTACGTTTGCCTTAGTCGCTACATTCATACCGATGAATCCTGCGAGTGCGCTAAAAAAGCAGCCGATCACAAACGATACGACGATCAGTATACTGGAGTGCTCAGCTACCTTTGGAGTGAGGGACAGCGCACCGAGTGCAAGGCCTGCTACTACCACGTAGATGGCGAGGATGCGGTATTCCGCTTTGAGAAATGCCATAGCGCCTTCTGCGATATACCTGGCTATGGTTGTCATTTTTTCATCGCCTGCATCTTGCTTTACCACCCAGCTTCTCAGCACGAGCATGTAAATCAAACCGACGATCCCAAACAGCGGGAGAATGTAGATGATACTTTCCATTGTTAAATTTTTCTGATTTTGAGTTTTTTATTGGTCGGCAAAGATAAAAATGTAAGCCATATTTTACATTAAATCCGCTAAATACCTCAGTTTTTGCTAAAATGGAGGGGCTGGCCCAAACAGGTTCTCCAATAGAAACAACCGACCCTAAAAATGATAAAACCATAAAAAACAGAAGAGCCCGATAGGTCTGATAGCCCATATTCGCCCTATTGAAATATAGTCATTAATGCATTGATTTAAATTTTAAATTAAGCGTTTAAATGAATACATTATTGCCTATTATTAAGACAATTAGCTTTGCCCATAAGGATGTAAAAATGGATTGCGAAATGACCCCGCCACAAATACCTGACATATGCCCCAAATTGGCCCTTGAGCCATCTTTGCTATTTTTGCATTACAGATGTAAAAATGGAAGGTTATTGGGATTGACCCCTTCCATCTGCCTTCCTAGAAGGATATGACAGAAGCATTATCCGGAGCTGCGCTATTCATGCAATAAGCTACTAAAGACTAATAAGTCGTAGAAATCGTACCGCCAGTCACTATCAGGCTATCTGTCAGTCCTGACGTATAGAGCGTGCCGCTGAATGAGCCTGTCACGTTTTTACCGCTGATGGTGACGCTGGCTGATCCTGCGGAGCTGCCTCGATTGTTGGTGGTAGAATAGATGGAGCCGTTATTGTTGATTTGGAGGGAGTTGCCGGAGTTATACGCCAGAGGGAATGTAGCAGAGTAAGCGCTATCGATAGTCAGTACAATATTGTTGGACGTGGTGGCGCGCTCATAGCCGGATATGGTATAATTTGAGGTGGTATTGACCAATCCGGATGGTGTCACATAGGCATTGGTACTGCCATTGAAGGTAGCAGTCATACCTGTGCCGAAATTGAAAGGTGAAGTGGTTTTCTTGCAGGCTGTCGCAAATAGCAGGATGGCGATAACAACGATATAGCTGTTCCTCATGGCAAAGGTTTTTTATTAGTGGGCAAATTAAAAAACGGAGTGCCTACGGCAAATGATTATCGGTAGACAGCAGGATAAAGCACCTAACCAGGAGCTTTTAACAGAAAAGCAAGATTAGTGAGAGATAGTGAGAGTCTTACTTACTTACTTATAGATGCCTGTAGAGATAGCACCACCTGTGATGACCAGACTATCTATCGGCAGCGTACTTGAGTCTGTATACAGCGTACCGCTGAATGAGCCTGTCACTGTATTACCGCTTACTATCAAGTTCACAATACCTGCGGAGAGGCCGTGATTATTGAGAGAGGAGTAGAGCGTGCCATTGTTGTAGACTTGCAGGGAGTTGCCGGAGCGGTAAAGGAGCGAATCTGTGCCCGTCTTAGCACTATCCAGTGTGAGCTGGATCGTATTGCTCTGTACATTGCCCTCATAGCCGGATATAGTGTAGTGTGTCCCTGCCTTGGCCAATCCTGTCTGGCTGATATACTGATAGGTAGCACCACGAAAGCTGGCCGTCACCGCTACATCATAGTGCCCTACGAGAGAGACCTTCTGACAAGACGTAACCGAAAACATAACAGCACAAAGCACGATAGCTAAGTATATAATTCTCATGACCCGATTTTAAGATTGAAGACGCAAATTAAAAAAAATCGATGTAACCCGTAAACTGATTTATGGCATGTGCCACGTAGAACCTCAGCACAGGGCATCTTTATATAACGAAACATCATATTCATTCTTGCCCACTATGATTTTCATGCCTTCTATATCAAGCTTGAATTTTTTATCATGTTACTTTTCTGCCGAAGCAGCGTTACAGGTG
>Ga0214192_1000478_pt1 | contig 24838 bp, 26 predicted proteins | sample TroBogEpilimnion_44_FD_153030 | JGI IMG/M metagenome (GOLD analysis project Ga0214192, IMG submission 153030) | Freshwater microbial communities from Trout Bog Lake, WI - 29JUL2008 epilimnion | ecosystem: Environmental > Aquatic > Freshwater > Lake > Epilimnion/Euphotic zone | place: Trout Bog... | reverse complement strand
GGATTCTTATAGAAAAAACTTTATACCTAAATTTAAAATGGAGGATGACAAAGTGCAGCAAAAAAGTTAGTATGAAGTGGACTTCTCTTCTGGCGCAGGGGTGGACTAAAATACCTGGCGCACAACATTTTCACAAGCTTCCGGGAATATAATAAACCAAAATTCCCTGAAAACTATATTTATTTAAACCTCCCTTATGCCCAAATAAATTTAGACATTAGACTTCTTGCATAAGTCAAAAATAGTTGAGGGATTTTTAGAAAAACGAAGCCAAGCACCAGCAATGTACTCAAATGTACCTGAGGAGCAAAAGACAAAATTTGGCAACAGAATCACCGGCTAGATCGACTTATACATAAAGCCTATTGCAGCAATTGCTTTCCAATTATATCTATTTTATTTTTACTCAACACAACATCTGTACCCATGCAAAAAAACATACCCATTCTAATCCCTCTTCATACCACAATTTTTACTTATAGAACCCTAATCCAAATAACAACTATCAACTATATATAGTATGTCAAGTAAAAAAATATACTATATCTATAAATTTACTATTGAATAAAAGACTTAACAGAACTATCCTGATCTTCGACAATAATATAAATTAAACAGGATTGGCGAGGAAACAAAAAGCATGTCTAACGCTAAAAAAACTAAGTACACTGTCAAAATCGATAAGAGCAGAAATGACTTTCTTACTGATTTTGGTAAAGCAGTATTGCAAGATCGTTATCTGCTGAAAAACGAAGATAATCAAGATTTGTTTGCTAGAGTTGCTTCATATTACGCCGATAGTCCAGAACACGCTGAAAGAATGTATGGCTATATAAGCAAGCTTTGGTTTATGCCGGCTACACCAATATTAAGTAATGGTGGTACTGATAGGGGTTTACCTATTTCATGCTTCTTAAATGAAACTGGTGATAGTTTAGAAAGTATAGTTAGCTTATGGAACGAGAACGTCTGGCTAGCCGCTCGTGGTGGTGGTATTGGCAGCTATTGGGGTAATGTACGATCAATTAACGAGACTGTGCATGGTAATGGTAAAACTTCGGGGATTATACCTTTTCTAAAAGTACAAGATTCAATGACTTTAGCTATATCTCAAGGATCACTGAGACGAGGAAGCTCTGCAGTATACCTACCAATTGATCATCCAGAAATTGAAGAATTTATAGATTTAAGACGCCCTACTGGTGGCGACGTAAATAGACGAGCCCTTAATATCCACCATGGTGTAGTAATACCCGATGCGTTCATGTTCGCTGTAGAAAATGATGAGAAGTGGGAACTAATTAGCCCACTAACAAAGAAAGCTATAGGCTCAGTAAAAGCAAGAGATTTATGGACTAAATTACTTACTACTAGAATAGAAACCGGAGAACCATATCTATTATTTATTGATACAGTAAATAGGCATATACCAGAGCACCATAAAAAACTAGGGCTGAAAGTTAAAACTTCAAATCTATGTTCTGAAATCACTCTTCCAACTGGAATAGATCATCTGGGCAACGAAAGAACAGCAGTTTGCTGCTTGTCATCGGTAAATCTGGAATATTACCAAGAGTGGCAGAATGATAGTGATTTTATTCCCGACGTAATGAGTTTCCTGGATAATGTTCTCCAGGATTTTATTGATATGGCACCAGAAACAATGTCGAGAGCAAAATATGCAGCTACTAGAGAGCGCAGCATCGGACTTGGTGTAATGGGATTTCATTCATTTCTCCAAGCACAGAATATACCCATTGAATCGGTAATGGCTAAAGTATGGAATAATAAAATATTTGAACATATAAGTAAAGAAGCGAATAAAGCTTCGATAATGCTGGCAGAAGAGCGTGGAGCTTGCCCTGATGCAGCAGAAGTTGGCGTAAAAGAGAGATTTAGTAACAAAACCTCAATCGCTCCCACGGCTTCTATTTCAATTATTTGCGGTAATTCATCCCCTGGAATTGAACCTTTTGCAGCCAATAGCTTTACACAAAAAACGCTCAGTGGTTCTTTTACAGTAAAAAATAAAAACCTTATTAAATTACTGGAAAAAAAGGGCTTTAATAATGAGCAAGTTTGGTCCTCCATTTCAACTCACGAAGGTTCTGTACAACATTTAAGTTTTTTAAGTGACCATGAAAAAGATGTATTTAAAACTGCCTATGAAATAGATCAACACTGGCTAATTGAGCTTGCTGCAGATCGTACTCCTCACATCTCTCAAGCACAATCGCTAAATATCTTTATGCCGGGAAACGTAAGTAAGCAATATTTGCACGAAATCCACTTTAAAGCATGGAAGAAAGGGGTTAAAAGTACATATTATGCAAGATCCACTTCAATCCAAAGAGCAGATAAAGTGTCGCACACTGTAACACAAGCTCAGGAAATGATTGATTTAGAAAAAAGTAATAATATAAAATCTGATCATACTACAATAAAGGATGATAATGAATACGACGAATGTCTGTCTTGTCAATAACTAACGAGTAAAGGGAAAATAAATATGTCTTTATTAGATGCAAAACCTATCTACAAACCATTTTCATATCCTTGGGCTTATGAAGCTTGGCACACACAACAAAAAATTCACTGGTTACCGGAAGAAGTGCCGCTTGCTGACGATGTAAAAGATTGGAAATATAACTTAACGGCGGGAGAAAAGCATTTACTCACTCAAATTTTTCGTTTCTTCACGCAAGCAGATATTGAAGTAAATAATTGCTATATGAAGCATTATTCTCAAGTGTTCAAGCCTACGGAAGTACAAATGATGTTATCTGCGTTTTCAAATATGGAGACAATTCATATCGCCGCCTATTCTCATCTTCTTGATACTGTTGGTATGGATGAAGGCGAATATAGTGCCTTTATGAAATATAAGGAAATGAAAGATAAATACGACTACATGCAAAAATTTGGTGTCGAAACAAAAGAAGATATTGCAACTACACTAGCTGTATTTGGAGCCTTCACAGAAGGTCTACAACTTTTTGCTTCGTTTGCAATTTTACTCAACTTCCCAAGATTCAATAAAATGAAAGGAATGGGACAGATTGTCACTTGGTCTGTACGCGATGAAACCTTACATACCAATTCAATTATTCGCCTATTTAAAACATTCGTCCAAGAAAATCCAGAAGTATGGACAGAAAATCTTAGAAGCCGTTTATATGAGGCCTGCGCAACGATTGTGCACTTTGAAGACGCCTTTATTGAGCTAGCATTTGAAGTTGGTGGGATTGAAGGTCTTACAGCTCGTGAGGTTCGTCAGTATATCAGATATATCGCAGATAGGCGTTTAATGCAGCTTGGTTTAAAGGAAATTTATCTAGTTGACCATAACCCACTTCCTTGGCTTGATGAAATATTAAATGGGGTTGAACATACTAATTTCTTTGAAAATAGAGTCACTGAATATACCAAAGCAGCAACCACTGGCTCTTGGGATGATGTATTTAAAAAAATGGATAAAAAGAAAACCGTTAAGGATAAGGATAGTATCGTTTCTGCTAAATAATTAACTCTTAGACTATAGGATGAAGTAAAAATTTATATTTACAAAAATAGCTTATTGCCTCATCCTATAACTTGTTGCATTAATTTAATCTAGTAACAAAAGGAGGGTAAAATGTCAAAAAACAATTCTAATATAACTTCAGAGTGGTTTGAAACACATTTCGTATCTTTTATAAAAAGGTCGATAGAATCAGCCGGCGGACTAGAAAAATATCTGGAACAGAATCCGCATATTGCTTCACGTATAAAAGGAACTTCACAAAATCCAGACACTATATCTTGGCTGACCAATAATTCTCCCTTCAATCCAACAGAGATAACTAATTCGTTTAATAAATTGACTCTTATGCATGAGAAACAACAATTAAGTGGAGAGACCGTTCCAGAAAATGATAGTTCAGATTCTTAGCAAACCTTTTTCTTTTGTATCGTACTCTGACTAAGACTTAGAGAAACTAGGTAATATTATTTACAAAAATAGCTTATTGCTTTATTCTATAATTTGTTAGATTAATTTAATATGTGTACAAAATGGCAAAAAATATTCCTAATAAAAATCCGAAACAAGATCAGAAACAAGGCCCTTCTTACCCAGATCCTATTTTCTTTCAGCAGCAATTCATACCTTTTGTTAAACAATTGCTCCTGCAATATGGAGGAATGGAAAATATGTTAAAACAACAGCCAGTGCTTGCGCAATTTATGTTAAAAGCTATTATGGATTCAAAAGAGGATTATCACTCTTGGTTAACCAAAAATTTTTATTTTTCTCCTACAGATATAAATTCTTCGTTTAGTAGAATGGAACAAGCCTGCGACGAAAAATCTACTCCATTAGGTGGCGAGACTGACAATGAAACTGAGTAAAAACAGGTAAGTAGGTAAATAACAAATAGCTTTTTATCTTATCGCTACATTGACCAGGAAAATAAATTATGTTAAAAGCTTTGCATAAATTACTATCAAAAGATACGCTTAGGTGACCTTGCCTCATAAACTATATTAATTTATCTATGAATAACTCAAAAGATCCTTTATTCCCATTTAAAATAGGGTCAGGCACCTCTTCTTGGAACATTGATCCTTACTTAGACCTAGAATCAGAAATTTATAAACTTAAAAAAGAGTTGAATGCTATAATTCTTGCGCATTACTATCAGGATTCAGAAATACAAGATATTGCCGATTTTATTGGAGACTCGCTTGAACTATCAAGAAAAGCTTCCGAAACTAATGCTGATGTTATTATCTTTTGCGGCGTTAAATTTATGGCAGAATCTGCGTTGATACTAAACCCAGGTAAAAAAGTTCTGCTGCCAGATTTAAATGCTGGATGTTCTCTAGAAGAATCGTGTCCAGCCGACGAATTTAAAAAATTTAAAGAGAAACATCCAAATCATATTTGTGTTACTTATATTAATTGCTCAGCAGAAGTAAAAGCACTGTCTGATATTATCGTCACCTCATCTAGTGCAGAAAATATTATCAACTCTATTCCCAAAGATAAAGAAATTTTATTTGCACCAGATAAGCATTTAGGGAATTACTTGATTCGTAAAACTGGAAGAACAATGACTCTTTGGAACGGCACATGTGTTGTACATGAGAATTTTTCTGAGCGTGAATTAGTCCGCTTAAAAACTAATCATCCTGCAGCAAAAATTATTGCTCATCCAGAGTGCCCTGCTCCATTACTTGAATATGCAAATCATATTGGCTCAACTTCTTCCCTGCTTAAGTATGTAGGCGAAAATGTTGGCCATGAATTTATTGTTCTAACAGAGCCTGGAATAATTCACCAAATGCATAAAATAGCTCCCACTAGTAAGTTTTACGATGTTCCCTCTTTAGATAAGGCGGGGTGTTCCTCTTGTAGCGAGTGTCCATACATGAGGTTAAATTCATTAGAAAAAATATATTTATGTATGATGAATAAAGCTCCCGAAATTCAACTTTCACAATCGGTTTTAATAAAAGCTAAAATTGCACTAGATAGGATGCTGATAGGAAAATATGTGTAACCTTTATTCTCTATTTTGGCTAAATTCTAGCACTCAATTAAACTAAAATAGAAAATTTAATTAAATTTTTTGTTTTACTATTAGCAATAAGTCCAGAACTTTAATAATAGTTGTGGACTTACTTGCTTTCCTCTATTCGTAATGATGGTCTCCGCTTAGAGAAGCTTCTACTGGATCTTCCTGTACACAACTTATTAAATCATTAATTAAATGATTAGAAACCCAGTAAGCTCCTCCTCCGGATGCAGTTCCTATAAGGGCTGTAGCCGCAACCCCTCCAGGAGCAATTCCCCATGCCCCACCAAAAAAAGCTATAGTATACAGTAATGCTCCATAACCTGCTTCTGCACTCAAAATAGATAATAAAATGGTTGGAGCAACTATTGCAGTAACAATTGCTGTCCCGATCGGTAAGATAGTAGATGCTGTATCTAATACTGTTTTTGCTTTCATATAATTTACCTTTTTACCTTAAAAATTAAACAAGACTTTATCAATTAATAGTTTGCACAATTATTATATGATAATCAATAAATTTTTATATGTAAGTAAATTACTGTACACCTTTTGTTGTAGAATATTCAAAGTGCAAAGCTTTACCGTCAAATACTCTAGCATAAGCATGATGAAGGCTGGCTGCGACTTCGGCAAATCCAGTCAAAATTAATTTTAATTTACCATCATATGTGACTATATCTCCTACTGCATAGATACCCGGGATATTAGTTTCAAAATGTGGATAATCAGCTTTTATGTGATGAGTTTTAACATTAAGGCCAAACTCTAGTAAGGGGCCTAAATTCTGCGCCAGTCCAAAAAATGGTAGCAAAATCTCTGCTTTAATACTTCTTTTATTCGCGTCAAGATCAGCCACAATTACTTCACTTAATAAGCCATTATCACCAACTAGCTCCTCAAGTTGGCAATCCGTAATCAAATTAATTTTCAACTGAGAACTCAGCTCATGCAGTTTTTGTACGCTTGCTGGTGCTGCTCTGAATTTGGGTCTTCTATGCACCAAGCTTACATCTGCAATAGCTGATAGTGATATCGCCCAATCAACAGCAGAGTCACCACCACCAGCAATCACAATTTTTTTACCCGCAAACTCCTCTCGCTTAGATACCAGATAAAATACTGACTTTCCTTCATAAGACTCTATATTGGCCAGTGGCGGCCTGTTTGGACCAAATGAGCCTGCACCAGCTGCAATTAATACTGCCTTTGCCTTAATTACATCGCCCTTGGAAGTACTCAGTACGAAGTCATTTTCATTCTTAACTAAGCTTATAACTTGCCTAGAAAAAAGATATGTTGGTTGAAATGGATTTGATTGTTCTAGAAGCTTATCTATTAAACCTTGAGCCAATATTTCTGGATAGGCAGGTATATCATATATTGGCTTTTCTGGATATAGCGCACTACACTGTCCTCCAGCAACATCCAAAGCATCTATAATGCATGATTTCATACCTAACATCCCAGCTTGAAAAGCGCCAAAAATACCAACTGGTCCAGCTCCAATAATTGCAACATCTGTTTGCATTGTAACTCCTACATAAGAAAAAGCCTATCTTACAGCAAATAAGATAGGCTTTCTATAACATTTAAAATAGTTTTTTTCTTATACCGTTTGTGACAGGTGCTTATTTTCGTGTGCCCCGCCGTGATTATCATCATAATCTTTTAGCATGTATCCACGACCCCAAACCGTTTCGATATAATTCATTCCTCCAGAAGCTTTTGCTAGCTTCTTACGCAACTTACACACGAATACGTCAATAATCTTAATCTCTGGCTCATCCATACTACTATACAAATGATTTAAGAACATTTCTTTAGTAAGTACCGTTCCCTTACGCATAGCAAGAAGCTCTAATATTGCATATTCTTTATTAGTTAGATGAACTTGTTGGCTATCGACTTCAACAGTCCTAGTGTCTAAATTTATAGCCACTTTATCAAATCTAACTACTGATTCTGAATGACCTTTAGAGCGACGAACAATAGCCTGTATTCTTGCAATCAATTCTCCTCTATTGAACGGCTTGGTTAAATAATCATCCGCGCCAAACCCTAAACCTTTTATTTTTTGATCTACAGAAGTAAGGCCAGATAAAATTAATATCGGTGTCTTAACTTTTGCAGAACGTAAACGAAGTAAAACTTCATAGCCATCTATATCAGGAAGCATAAGATCTAAGAGAATGATATCATAATCATAAATCTTGCCAATCTCAATTCCGTCAGAGCCAACCTCTGCTGTATCGCAAATTATACCCTCTGCAGCAAGTGCTAGTTCAATTGACCTAGCTGTTGAAGCATCGTCTTCAATAAGTAGTACTCTCATTAGTTTATTTATCTCCTTAACAAAAATTTACTTTGCAAATTATCCCCCTAAATAATCTCACTATATCGGCTAAAAATCAAGTATTTTTTACACAATTGTTAATTATCTTGATTAACTAGTATAAAGCGAACTAAATTTACAGCGAGATTTTTCCTCCCAGAATCACTATATTTCCCTTGCTTTTGTCTCCTCTAATTACCCCAGCATCAATGTACTTCCCTTTAGCATGAAAACGAGTGAATTGTAGATAGGTTTTAATTCCTTTTGCAATCATGTAATCCATACCAACATTAGTAGCGTCAAACTTATTTTTTTTATGGTCACTATGGAAATGATTCAAGCTTGCAGAGCATTTATTTTCAAGAAATTTATACTTTATACCAACAGCATATATATCCGTTTCTCTACCAAAGGTATCAATAGTAGCATTGGATAAACTTTTGTTATAACTCATGAATGAACCAATAACACTAAACTGATTATAAGTAACTTCTCCCCCTATATTATAGGTATTTAAATCTTTAAATTTTATATTCGCTTTACTGCTATCAGTTTTCTTAAAAGCAATTGGCTTACCTCTTTCGCCGGTAAACGCAACTTTTGCTGATAATTGATCTGAAAATTTACCATCATAGGTGATACCGTACGCTACACCATCTTTTATTGCAAATTTATAATCATAAGCAGCTAATACCCCATGCAAATGAGCTTTGTCTATATTATCATGCCCTGCATTAGAACTGTCAGGCGCATAGGAAATACCTAGTTGAAATTTATGATCTTTAGCACCAAATTTAGGGGTGTAATATGACACCTTTCTTGAATAGTCAGAAAGCATACTAGTACGCGTCTTTGCATCTAAAAAACTACAAAAACTTGTTACATAAGGAACTTTAGGATCCTTACCTTTTCGTGGAGATGAAACTATAAAAGCATCCCAACCACCACCAACACCGCTAAAACCTGTATATCCCGTGAGCATCATCCTTGCTCCAGCACTTTTGTCTGAACCAGCTTCAACTTTACCATACTCATCAGATTCAACATATATACCAAAGGGGACGCCTCTATCATTCCTCGTAGTTTGCTGTATACCTATTTTAGTACCATATTTCCAACCATCTTCTGCAACCAGCTGATAATCTACAAAAAAATGTCCAGCTGAATACAGGCCACGATTTTCGTTATACATAGAAAATTTTCTCTGCGTAGCATCTCCATTCGTTTTGTAATGAATACCTTGAACATCAATTACCGCACCAATTTTAATCTGATTCTCAATAGCAAAAGAAGTAGTGGCTATGGCACAGAATAAAATTCCACAAGCAATTAAAACGTTCTTTTTAATGTTTCTTTTTATCATCGTACAACTCGCCATCTTGCATCATTTTTTTACTATATAAAACACCAAAGTCAACGGGATCTATCATCAACGGCTGAAAACCTCCATCTTGCGTTACATCAGCAATGATTTTTCTTACATAAGGAAAAATCATTGCTGGGCAGTGAACCGCTAATAACATCTGAATTTGTTCTTCTGGAATATTAATTAAGTTAAAAACTCCTGCATATTTCAGATCCACTACAAATAGCGTTTTTTGATTCGATAATGCTTTAGCACTTATAGAAATCTCTACTTCATAATAATCTTCTTCTGGAAGCTTTTGAATATTCAAATCTAGAGATAAATCTATTTGAGGAGATTTATCCATAGTAGAGAGGCTTCCAGGAGCTCCAGGGTTTTCAAAGGAAAAATCTTTAATATATTGTGCATTAACTGCGATATGTGGCGCTCCACGCTCTTCATTAGAATAATCTTGCATAAAAAGTCCTGTTTTTAATTTTTTTATTTATATTTTAGGTAATGTTACACCAGTTTGATGCATATATTTCCCAGCGCGATCAGCATAAGTTGTTCTGCATTGCTCGTTCCCTTTTAGGAACAAAAACTGGCACGCCCCCTCTCCTGCATATATCTTTGCTGGTAGAGGAGTAGTATTTGAAAATTCTAGTGTTACATAGCCTTCCCAACCAGGTTCAAGCGGAGTTACATTTACAATAATGCCACATCTGGCATAAGTTGATTTTCCAACGCAAATAACCAACACATCTTTTGGAATCTTAAAATATTCCACTGTTCGAGCGAGTGCAAAACTATTGGGTGGAATAATACACACATCAGTCTCTTTATGAACTAAACTATCATTATTAAAATTTTTAGGATCAACTATAGCAGTGTTGATGTTTGTAAAAATTTTAAACTCATTAGATACCCTTGCATCATATCCATAAGAAGATACACCATACGAAATTATCTTGCCCGAGGCATGTGATTTTATTTGCGTCTCAACAAAAGGATTAATCATGTCTTCGTTATTAGATTTATCGATTATCCATTTATCAGACATCACGGCCATAAAATAAGCTCTTAAATTAATTATTAGTTTTGTTTAGTTCTTAAGTGAGTAGTACAATACTCTATTTAATCTAATCTGCAATCACAACTTAGATTGATACTAAATATAAAAATATTTTAACTTAGAGCTATTTCAAAGATTAAAATTTACCCAAACACAGGTGTCTTGCAAAAAATTAAGTGATATATTTAACACTTGCCATTTCCTCTAGAGGCAAAAAAAGTAAAGCTGTATAGATAAAGATCCTGAAGTAAAGTATAATATTACTTAAATGCAGAGACCTAAATGGTTGCTTTGTTTTTTAGTTTTAAAAACCTAGAAAACAAACTTAGAATAAAGGTTTCAACTATAATAAATATTTGGTAAAATTCGATGAAAATAAAAAAAATTATAGTAACAATAGGAGTTGCTTCTCTACTTATGTCTTCGGCAACCGCAACAGCTAAAGTTTATGCGGACAAAATTCCTGTGGTATCTGATTTAGAGCTAAAACTTTCTGGCTTCGCTCATTTTCAAGCTGGTTTAAGGAATCAGTCTAAGCTAGATGGTGATGAAAAAAATGTCTCAAAAAATCGAAAGAATTTCGCTTTTTTTAATGAAGCCAGTATGATGGCTGACGTCTCAAAAGAAATAAATGACATAAGATATGGTGGTAAAATAGTTTTAGTACCTACAGCTAGTAGAAAGGGGTCACCAGACTATAACGGATCACATATATATCTAATGAGTGACTTTGGTAAGATAGAAGCAGGCTCACCAATTGCTCCTTCATCCCAAATGATGATTGACGGTGGAACAATTGCCGCTGCTACATTTGATGATTGGAGCAGATACGCAGATTTTTCAACTAAGCATTTGATGCAGGGTTCAAAGGTTGAACCTTCTTTTACTACCTTTGCAGAATTTTTCCTAGACAGTAAGCTAACCACAAAGCTTGATACTAGAACATATAGTAGTGAACCAGCACGATCAGTAGTATATTATACTCCCAACTTTCCATTGGGTTCATCTACAAAATTACAAATAGGCGTGGCTTATACGCCTGATTCTAGCAACACTGGCGCGGACAATCCTAGCAGCAACTCTAGCGGCGCAGATATTAGAAAAATTGAAACTGCCGGTATAGATAGGTTCGTAATAGACCGCACTGTTAAGGATGCTGTCTCTGGTGGCGTAACTCTAGAACAAAATTTTGCTGATGGTATTGATGCAAAACTTGCATTAACCGGAGAGTATGGAAAATCAGCTGGTCGTGCACAAAAATTTGCAACGGCAACTGATACTAACCCAGAACTATTTAAACTTAGTAACTTAAGAACATTTAACATAGGTGCTATATTGAACGTTGGAAACTTTTCCTACGCAGGGTCTTTTGGATCTTTAGGAAAAAGCTTGACCAGCGCAGAATTCCATAAGACTGGTCGTAAAACTGATTACTATTCTGGAACAGTCGCTTATAAGCAAGGGCCTTTTGCTGCTTCAGTATCTTACTTCAAGTCCGATCAGTTCAAGAATACAGTTGATGCGGTTTCAGTTGGTACTAATTACCTTCTTGCCCCTGGATTTAAGCCATACGCTGAGATTTCTAGCTTTATTTTGAAAGGAAGACCAGAATTCAGACCTGATCTTTCTAAAAAGAAGACTCGTGGTACGGTGGCGCTTATAGGAGCAAAACTTAGTTTATAGATGTCAAAATATTAATTGCTCAGCTGGTTCAAGAGTTATTCTCGAACCAGCTTTGTTTATTCACATATCAAATGATTATATCCAAATTTAGATTTTTATTACCAAAATTCTTTGCCCTGCTTTTAGCTTCGGCCTGCTCTACTACATCTTTTGGCGCGGAGCTAGATATTTCAGATATAGAAAAAGCCCTTAGCTCTGATCTTAAAGGCGAGCAAAACACTGCTGTCGTTGATTCAGAATTATCTACCTCAAAAAGCGAGGGAGAAAAATCCCTAGAAAGTAAAAAAGTCCCAACTGCTGCAGTATATACCGAACAACAAAACAAAATTCCTGCAGATTCGTTAACTCAGCCCCCCCACTCTAAACAAGCCGAATCTTTACCGCAAGCAGATAAGGGTAAATTAATAATTTTAAACAAAATTACAACCAAATCAACCGAGCATATATTAAAAATTGGCGAGGTAAAATTTTTTGGTAATTTGTCGATTAAACTACATAAGTGTGTCAAAGGTACTGATCCCTATAATACAAATAATTGGATGTTATTGACTGTATTTGATAATAAAGTCGAAAAAGAAGCTATTACAGTTTTTCATGGCTGGGTATTATCATCAAACCCATCACTATCTACACTGGAGCATCCAGTGTATGAAGTTATTCCTTTAGACTGTATAGTAAGTAGCAAGAAGTAATTATTTATGCAGCAATTACTCAACTATCTCCTTATGCTCATTCCAATAATAGGCTTGATAGCTGGATTATCTCTTGGCATTACGATTCCATTATTTTTAGCTGTATCACTGTATTTAATAAAAGATCAAATAAAAATTCATTGGACTAAAATCAGACTTGAAATAGTTTTTTTTATATTGTTATGCATAAGCAGCTTATGGTCTAACAAGCCACTAGCAAGCTTGGTATCTTTTTTCTTAGTACTTTCTATCTCAATGGTTATATATATCTTGATTACCAATGTTGATTTATTGATAAACAAACTACAAATAGAAGACACTCACTTAATAATTGGCTTACTGGGAGCAATTCTATTATTTTATATAGAATTCATTGGTAACGGCTTGATAACCACGTTATTCAAAACGACTTTTCAAACCAAAGATAATTATGATTTCTATTTATATTATCTAGATCGGGGGTGCACTCTAGTTGCCTTATTCGCATGGGTAGTGATCGCTTCGTTGATAGGTAATGAAAAAAATATACAGGCAGTTTTGGTTTACTTACTTGTATTATTAACTCTTGGAATATCTGATAATTTAGCTGCTTTTATATCTTTTTTTATTGGAGGAGTAGTATTTTTGGTAACTAGGTATCACTTTTTTGCAAAACCAAAGCTATTATCCTTTTTACTGATCTTATCTACTTTAACTTTCGTGGGGATAATTACATTAATAACTCCCTATAAAATTATAGAAGAAGCTAGATTTCTACCAATTTCTGCTAAACACAGATTGTTCATCTGGGATTATTCTATACAAAAAATAACTCAAAAACCATTTATTGGGTGGGGACATGGAGCATCAAGAAACTTTGCAGACGAAAATTTTATTGAATATGAGGGGCATAGATTATCTGTTTTTCCTACGCACCCACATAATAACATAGTACAAATCTTGCTAGAAAATGGTATTGTAGGTTTATTTATTTATTTAGCTCTTTTATGTAAATATTTATTTTGTTGGAACAAAGCATTCTTACAGTATCAATCCAACAAAAGACTTAAAAATATTAGATCTGCCGGCTTTGCTTGCTTCTGGACATGTTTAATTATATCAATGATCTCGTTTAACATGTGGCAAAATTGGTTTCTATGTAGTTATTTATGGGTTGCTCTAATGCTATATTTTGTAACTAAACAAGTCCTGCTCCCACTCATAATTCATAACGATAGTTTAGAAAAAGACTTGCGCGATTATTAGTTATGCCGAAGTTTAATCTAAATATCTGCTTGCCCAAGCTGCAAGAACCGCTGCAACATACTTACTGTCAGCTGGGCTTTTCATTAGCAAATGATCTGCTTTATCAAGAGAGATAAAACTCTTGGGATGCTTAGCAAGTTCATAAATCCTTTGAGCATTCTCTATGCTTACTGTTTCATCGATAGGGGAATGCATAACAAGTAAGGCTTTTTTGAGATTCCTAATTTTCCCTGGCATATCTTGATTAGAGATATCATCAAGGAATTGTTTTTTTATATTAAATTTCTTCCCGCCAAGGATAACTTCCGCTTCCCCTTTTTCATTTATTTCATCTATGTGATTTATAAAATTATGCTGCACATGAGCAGTATCACATGGAGAACCTATTGTTGCAACAGCGCGGACTTCAGAAATTTCAGAAGCTGCCGCAATCGCTGCAGCGCCACCTAAGCTATGCCCCACCAGAATTTGTGGAGCTTGATAATGAGATCGCATAAAATCTGCCGCCGCTATAATGTCTTTTACGTTAGAGGAAAAATTTGTATTAGTGAAATCTCCTTCACTGGCTCCAAGTCCAGTATAATCAAATCGAAATAATGCTATATTGGCCTGATTCAGAGCTCTTGCTATCCTGCTAAGCGCTGTTATGTCTTTATTCCCAGTAAAATAATGGGCAAATAAAACATATGCATCTGGATGGTGTGGAGAATCTAATCTAGCAATTAAAGTGCTACCTAACGAGCCTGTAAAGGCAAGTTTGTTACTAACCATTGATGATAACGTCATAGTAATTTACAAAATTTCCTTAAATTAACTTATGCACTTTATAGTGAATAATGAGGAAGGTCAATAAATCGTTATCTTGTTCAAAAAAATCTTTTGTTTACAGATTATTAATTATTCAGATCTAGAATTAAATTAAGTGAATGAAACCCAAACCAAAACCCCGAGGAAAAATGATTACTTTTTTAATATTGGTATCTATTATAACCCCTATTCTACTACTATTTTCTGATAAAGCGATTGAGAATATTAACCCTTATGGCGACCTTGCAAAATTATCTGATGAAACAGATGATATTATGATTTCAGTGAACGATAATTAAATGCCACGCAGAAATTAACAACGTGACAGTGCTTATCTAAAGAGGTGACAGAAAAATGGTTTACGCTTAATTAAGTTATCATCCAGGCAGAGTTAGAACTTCTTTCTTGCCATTACATCTATAACATCCCAATGAGTCATTACTCCTTCTTCATCAACTTTGTCATAGATACGCCGAAGTATATATATTATCTTAAACCGATTAGATTCAAGCAATTTAACTATTTCTTCCTGCTCCATAGAGAAAGCAATATTTTTTTTAACAGAATCATGTTCGGGTCCAAAAAAATTTAGAGCTATTAGAGTATCTTTCTTGCTGTACAAAGACATGTGTCTAACCAGTTTTTGCACTACCTTCTTATCCCCATAAGGTAAGGCAAAGAAAGAGAAAAAATAATCATACTGCCCCGTAAGTTTTATTGAGGCAAAATCTACATTTTGAAACTCAAATCGACCATGAAATATTTTTGCTCTTTCGATAATTATCGCGCCAGAGGATGGATTAATATCATTTGAAGTTACTACCCACCCTTTCTTAACTAAATCAATCTCTTCATTTCCAGGCCCGGAACCAAAAGAAAAGGCACGACAATTAGGACATTGACTTGGAAACAGATATAGTGCACTTTCGTGCAAATAATATAGTGGAGCTCCAACGTATTGATTAATGTAATTGCTCTGGCCTAACGCTGAATTTATTAAACAAAAATAAATTATTACAATATTCCTTACTATACTCATCACTTCTTACCTTTTTCTATAAATAAACGCTGGTTATTTTATTATATCATAAAGCTGAAACTGTATCGTTTCCTTATCTTGCCATTTATTTGTCTTGAGCTTACCTAATATAGATAATTGGTATGACTTTGGTGATAGCAAGACTTTCCCAAGCTCAGTGCCAACCACATTAAAGGCTATGGCAGAAAGTGGTTTGGAACTATAAGAATCTTTAGTTGGAGCAAAAATTACTTTAATGTGCTTTGAGCCCACGATGTCAGCCCTAAGAACGTAAACATCAGAAAACCTAAATACGGGAGCCTGGTTTCCGTTTCCAAAAGGCTCTAGCTTATCGATCTGGGCAAGCAACTCAAGAGTAGCAGCAGCAGTTGAGAGATCAATGTCGTAAAACTCACGCAAATGAGAATCTGTAGATTGTAAATCTTTAGCAAATTTTTGGTTTAAAAATTGTCCAAGCTCATGAATTTGACCTTCTTCTACAGTAAATCCTGCCGCCATGGCATGCCCTCCCCCGGCAACTACCAATCCCTTTTGTTTTGCCTCTATAATTTTACAGCCAAAATCCACACCTTTAATTGAACGGCACGAAGCTTTACCTATACCATCCTTCAAAGCAATAATTGCCACTGGTTTATTATATTTCTCCTTTAATCTGCCAGCAACAATACCGATAACACCAGGATGCCAGTTATTACCAACTATAAAAAGGCTAGGATCATTAATTTGTGCCTGAGCTAAACTCATCGCCTCTTCCAGAACCGTGTATTCTATAGCTTTGCGCTCTTCGTTATATCTGTCAAGCTCAGTAGCAATCTCTAATGCTTCTTGTTCAGAAATTGTTGACAAAAGATGAGCCCCCAACCAAGATCTACCAACTCTTCCACCAGCATTTATACGTGGGCCAAGAATGAATCCAAGATGATAGCAATTAGGCGGTTCTTGAATATTGGCAAAGTCAGATAAAGCCCTATACCCGATATTCACTCTATTTTTTGCTACTTTCAATCCTTGCGCAACAAATGCACGATTAAGTCCAGTCAATTGCATAACATCACAAACTGTACCTAATGCTACTAGGTCAAGATATTGCATAAGATCAGGTGGTTGTAGGTTGTTTTTATTAAAAAAATTAAGTTCTTTAAGCGATTTGCATAACGCTACTGCAAATAAAAACGAAACCCCCACTGCTGCTAAATTTTTGCATTCACTTGTCTCATCCAAACGGTTGGGATTAATAACCGCGACAGCATTTGGTAGATTATCCATACTTATATGGTGGTCTATTACTATTACCTCAAGGCCCAAATTAGTTGCGTACTCCAACGCTTCAAAAGCCACTGAACCACAGTCAACGGTAATAACCAGTTTTGTTCCTTGCGATTTAATTTTTTTCATGGCTTCTAGGCTTGGACCATAACCTTCTGTAATACGATCAGGAACATATATACTGGTATTGATTTCAAGTACTCTGAACAGATTTTTTAAAAGAGCAGCAGAAGTCGCTCCATCTACATCATAGTCAGCAAAAATGCAGATTTTTTCATTATCATTTATTGCCTTGATTATTCTATCGACAGCTTTTTGCATATCAAGTAGATGAAAAGGATCGGGAAGTAAGGACTTGATCTTGGGGTTAAGAAACTGCTCCGCCGTGGTAATAGAGCTTACACGCGTGGATATTATTCTTGCAAGAAAATCATCTATTCCAAGATAGCGCTGAAGTTCAGAAACAAAGTTCTCGTCATAAGAATGCGCTGACCAATATTTCCCTGAAATTGACTTGTTCACACTATCTACTCAACAACATTCTGTATGATTATGGTCAACAAAAGTCTTGTGTGCAATCGTAAATAGAAAAAGCGAAGTGATATAAAAAAACAAGAGGTTTAATATTTTCATTTATTCATTAGATATTGGATATAAGCCATGTTTTCTTACAATATACCATATATCAACTCTTGTCATAGTTTTTCAGTAGAATATTTTTAAACTTTCATGTATTTTCTACTACAAGATTAATATGCAATTACTACAAAATATTAATATGAAGGTATTTTATGAATAGTTATTTGCTCTGTGCATATTGCTTTACATTTACAATATTATCTTTTTTTTTAATAAAAACTCTTATAGATTTCAAATCTAGTGAACCACAGAAAAAGAAATAGGATATTTACAATCTTAATCATGCTTTCTCTCTGTTCAATAGGAGTATATATTATACTATCAAATTTGAATGACAATATAGTATTCTTCTACCCTCCTTCTGAAATTTCTAAGATTAAAGAAAATACTAAAGTCCGAGTGGGCGGAATAGTTAAAAATGGCTCGATTACAAGAGAAACAGATAATAAAATACGTTTTATTATCACTGATTATTCAGAAGAATTAGAAATTATCTATCAAGGAATTTTACCAGCTCTTTTCCGTGAAGGACAAGGAATTGTTGCAGAGGGAACCCTACACCCTGCTAGATCATTTTTAGCAATAAAACTACTTGCAAAGCATGATGAAAATTATATGCCTCCACAAATAAAACAACACATTGATAGTGGCAAGCATTAAAAACATCTAAAGATATAGCCATGTCAATCATCATACTGCCTACCATATTTGATGAATAACTAGCTATTAGTCGGGATTATTTTCGATGCTATGTTACCTGGCGTAATAATATTAAAAGAGAATATAATTATGTTTGGTAGTTTTTTAGCCAATATTGGCAGTGGCCTTGGAAAATATTTTGGCGGCGGCATATTATCAACCATAGGTAGATATGGTGGACGATTGTTAGGTGATTATCTTGATAGTCAATGGCTTCATCGAACAAAAACTGTTCATAAATTTACCAACGTTAAAGATAGTTTTTCTATATGCACGGCAAAATATGGCTCACCTATTCCTTTAGTATTTGGTCGTATGAGAGTTCCAGGCCAAATTATTTGGGCCGATCGAATCACTGAAAAGCGTCATACTTCAAGCACATATAGTCACTTTAAGAATAAGCATTTGACAATAGAACGTCAAACAACAGAACTTGAATATTTTGCTAGCTTTGCCATGGCGATTTGTGAAGGAGAGATTCTGGATATTGGCAGAGTATGGCATAGCAATGAATTACTCGACCTTAGCAGATATAATTTTAGGCTGTATAATGGAGATGAAGAACAACTTCCTGATCCATTGATATCCTCTAAGTCTAAAGAACCAACGCCAGCTTATAGAGGAATTGCTTATATTGTTTTTTACGAACTACCACTTGCTGATTTTAGTGATAATATTCCTAATTTTACCTTCGAAGTCACAAGAAAAGCTAATGTAAAACAAGATACCTCCGTTGAAGACCTAGTGAAATCTATTGTTATGATTCCTGGATCTGGGGAATATGTATATGATACCAAAATTCAAGAAAAATCTGTAGTTACGCCCTTTGGTGCAGTTATAGCTACTACAAAAATCAATTCCCATAATCATTACAATATCGCAAATAGTGTCTATAGCCTTAACCAGCTACAAATGACTTGTCAAAATATTCAATGGGTTTCTCCTGTTGTATGTTGGTTTGGCAATAGCTTAGACGCTAGGGAATGCGTCATTAAACCGGCTATTGAGTTTAAAGAAAATGATTTGAGATATTCTGAAGAATGGATAGTAGGGAAATATAATCGAAACACTGCCTATGAAATAACTAAAGATGAACACCAAAACCCTATCTATGGAGGCAGTGTCAATGATGCAAGTGTTGTTAGGTATTTGATTGAGCTTAAATCAAGAAAATTAAAGATTATGTTTAACCCTATGTTTTTTCTTGATGTTCCTCAAAAACCCTGGCGCGGCAGATTAACATGCAAAGCCCAATATATTATAAATTTTTTCGAGAAAGAGCATGGTTACAATGACTTTATTATACATTATGCAAATCTAGTAAAAGATCATGTAGATGCATTTATCATTGGTTCAGAGCTTATCGGACTAACAAAAGTCAATGTTGATAATGTATTTCCGGCAGTTGATGAATTAATAAAACTAGCACAAAAAGTAAAGCAAATTGTTGGACCGCACGTTTTTGTCTCTTACGCAGCAGATTGGTCGGAATATCATCACACTGAAGGTGGATGGTTTAACCTTGATCCGCTATGAGCTTCTAAAGATATTGATTTTATTGGTATTGATGCATATTTCCCCGTTACTGAATCTGTATTATCTGCCATTACTCCCGAAGAAATTGCCCTTGGGTGGACAAAAGGCGAAGGATATGATTATTACATAGATAACATAGATCGCAACATAAAGCATCCGTTAAACCAGGCATATGCATGGAAAAATTTACGATACTGGTGGGAGAATACTCATAAAAATCCTAATCAAATAGTTACGGCTTGGATACCCCGCGCAAAGCCTATCTGGTTCACTGAATTTGGTTTTCCATCAATTGATAAAGCACCTAATCAACCAAACGTGTTCTTTGATCCAAAATGTATTGATGGTGGTGTGCCCCACTATTCCAATGGAGAGATTGATTTTTCCATCCAAAGAAGGGCTATTCGTGCTTTCTTAGAATATTGGAATACACAAGAATATATTGAGCAAATGTTTCTATGGACTTGGGATGCAAGGCCGTACCCGGCATGGCCTCATATGAATGTCTGGAGGGATGGACATTTATGGGAAAAAGGACACTGGGTGAATAATAAATTTGGTGCATGTAGCGTTGCCTCTATCATTCTTGAAATATCAAAAAAATGCGGTATTGATACTAATCGTGTTGAGGTGGCTTCTGTAGATCAACCGGTAGAAGGTCTTTTGCTCAGTAATCGCATTACAGCTATTGATGCAATCAACACTCTACGGGCCATATTTCTTTGATATTAACGCTAATGACCGCGACATAATAGCTTTTGTAAGCCGAATTTATGGAAAAGAAATTCTTGTTGACTCTGCTCAATTCTTAAAGCTATCAAATAATTCTTACATTGAAGAAATAGAAATACCTAAAAACATAACACTAGGAGAAATAGACTTATATTTCATTAATCAAGATGATAATTATAATACTGCATACAAATATACAAATAATGAAACTAACTCTTATTCCAATAAGATAACACTTCGCTTACCTATTGCAATGACAGAGGCAGAAGCTCAAAGAATTTGCCAAATGCTTATAAGTAATGCTTATTATGAAGATAGAGTACTAAAATTTGTCTTAAACTACTCTGAATTAAAATTAAAACCTAGCGACTTTATTATATTCATATATCAGGACCAAAGATATTTTGTAAGGATAATTAGTATAGTTTTACAGAATTTACAAATGGTAGTCACCGGCATTGTTGATAATAAAAATTCCTACTCAAGCATACCTTTTGCAAAAAATAAATTAGATACTGAATTTAAAGAAACTAAAGAAATAAAATTAATTATCCTTGATACTCCCTTTTCTTTAAGTGGCTCTAATATACCGGAGCTGTATGCTTATTTTCAAGGCAGCTCAAACACTCCTCTATATGTAAAATTAAGCAAGGATATCAATGCTAGCTGGAGCAGAGTAACTAACATATTACCATCAAATTCGATCGGTACAGTCGTAAGCTTTCAGCAAATATCAGCCGCCAATATTTTTCACATTGACGAGGAAAATTTTGTACTAGTTAGAGCTAATAATCTTGATATCTCAAACTCAAATAATTCCAGTTATGCAATGGTTGGTAATGAATTGATCTGCTTTAAATATATAGAGAAAATACAGGCTAATTTATATAAAATATCTAGTCTAACGCGCGGAGTAATGGGAACCGAACAATATATAACGGCACATAATTCTGAAGAAAACTTTATTTTATTAAATTCTGACATGAGCATAATTCCGATATCAGAAAAATTACAAAATCAGTCTATAGATTTTAAATGCTGCGAATATGAGACTTCTATTCTTTATCAAAACAAAGCACAGCAACCTCTTTCTCCTTATATCACTAAACAAGAATTAGCAGATAATAATTTATTCTTAAGTTGGGTACCACGCGAAAAAGATGATGGGAATTGGCAATTCTTATCTACAACAAAATCTTATCAATTTACTATTACCGTTACCGCTGGAGAACAAAATATTATCCTCACTACTGATTTATGCGAAATTGCTATAGATATAAAATCGCTTGATATTAGTGCTGGATATAAAATTGCTATTCTTTCTATAGCTTCTTAACTTAATCCGAGAATAATATGAAAACTACAAATTTTTCTATGGATCTCATGATTCCATCACAATTAAATAAAGATATTACCTTTAATGAAGCTTTGTTAAAAATTGATAGCTTCATGGGTCTCAGTGTAATTAATTTTATTGATCAAAAACCAGAGCAATTAAAAAGGGGAGAGAAATTTATTATTTCAAATGGAGAACATAAAAACAAAATATGCTACCAACCCATAGAATCCAAGACAATACTTTTACACGAGCCAAAAGCTGGAATGGTTGTGTTTGTTATAGAGAGCAGTTTTTTTCTTATATTTACTAATGATGAGTGGAAGAAAATAGCTCTAGCCGGTACAAAACCAGATGAGTTAGTAGGCCAAGATAAATTTGTTAGTATTAGTCAAAAATTTTTACTTTCTGCAAGACAATCTCTTCATTGTTTATATCTAGATTCCGATACTGAGCTCGGTGTTGAAAAAAAAATGCTGCCCGAAATTTCTATCATTATAAAACAATCGTTCAATAATTCGTTCAATATCACCTGGCCCCCAAATATTCTTTGGGAAAATAAACATCCTCATGCCATGAGTAAATCTCAAAATTCAATGGATTTAATTAAACTATATCAGCTCCCGGAGAGTCCACATATGCTTGGGAAGATTATTGCTCAAAATTTCAATTACTAAAGGTCAATTTAATGATTACATTACTTGCATCGATTGCCGGCTTCATTAGCTCAATCATCCAGGAACTTATTAAATATTTTAAGGACGTAAATGATAAAAAACACGAACTTAGCATTCTTGATAGACAAATAGAATACAATAAAGCAAATGCCTCTAGAACATTAGAGGAAATACACATTTCTAGAGAAATTGCAGAACAAGCTTCTTTGTATTCAAGCTATACAACAGATATTAGATGGGTAGATATGCTAAACGGTTCCGTAAGGCCAGTACTTGCATACAGCTTCTTCTTTATGTATATGACAGTAAAGTACTTGCAATATAAAGCAATAATAGCTTCAGCTCACATTATTGAATATTTAGAAGTATTATGGAACATTGACGATCAAGCAATTTTTGCTGGTGTGATTAGTTTTTACTATGGCCAAAGAACTTTCAGGAATTTCTGGAAAAATAAATATGGTGAATTTAAATAAAAATATGCATAGATTTACAAATACTAAAGGCATTGAATTAATAAAACATTTTGAGGGTTTTAAAGCAGAATCCTATATTTGTGCAGGAGGTCATTTAACCATCGGCTATGGGCACAAAATCCGGGCTGAAGAAAAGTTTAGAACTATATCTTTGAATGAAGCAGAAAATATTCTTATGAAAGATTTACTTTGCACCGAAAGAATAGTAATAAAATACATCGATACGTTATTACACGATAATCAGTTTGCTGCCTTAGTTTCTTTTACGTTCAACATGGGCAACGCAGCATTGCAGCGCTCAATTCTTAGACAGAAAGTTAACTATGGTCTAAACAAAGAAGCTGGAAGAGAATTTTTAAGATGGGTGTATGCTGGCGGGAGCGGCTATGGTTCTGGAGGAAGTTCTTACAGCTCTCAAGAAAAACATATTCAACAAGTTAATAGCGCCCTAAGCGGTAATTTATTAGGCGGTGCTTATCATGATGGAAGGAAGAACAGGGATAAGGATGATGGCATTAACTATCAAGTAAAAGGTATAGCATCTCAATTAAACTATTACGGATTTAAAGATCCTAAAGGTATAGTATTATCAGATTGTGCTTTGGAGGATAGAGATATATATGTACTCCATCAAACCCTCCAATATTACCCGTTTAATTTAACTATATTGGACTTAAGTAATAATAATTTGGGTTTGAACTCTGTACACAGCATATTTTATGGAATGAGAGGTAGTCAACAAGGAGTTGTAACTCATGTTTGTAAACAAATAAAGAGTATCAACTTGTCTAACAACTGGCTAGGCGATAGCTCCGCTAAATTTATAGGTGAGGCTCTAGAATATGGAAACGTGCCTTCTCTTAAGTATCTTGACGTGTCGGGTAATCAAATTACTCCTACTGGGGAAAGATATTTTGCAAATGCTTTGCAAAGTTTTATGGTTAAAGATATAATCATAACTATAAGAAAATACTCAACTGAGTTAGGGCAAAAAGTAATAAAGCCAGCTTTAAAAAATTTATAGTATATGCGAGTAACCAGGGCATTGATACTACTCATATAGCTACAAATAAAAATGCTTTTTTGTACATGAACGATATGGCAACCATAAAGAGTAATTTTCTTATCGGACTTCTTAAATGCGAAACAGGTTATGGTTATCTAGAAAGTGGAGTTACAGTCGACGATCTTGCTTTTGAGATGGCGCTAACTCACAAAGCAATAAAACACCTTGCTCCTTTAGTATGTATTTATGAGGCTGCTCACGGAGCATTTGTTAGCCCCGAAGGCGCATTTAGCAGTCAAATTTGTTGATCTGATAGGTGATAATGAATAACAATTTAAAAATAGTGTTTAATTGCATAACGCAAAAATATTTTAAATTCAAAGGTAGAGCCAGCAAAAAAGAATTCTGGTCATTTTTAATCTGTTCTATGTTATTAATGTTTATACTAGAGGGTATTTTCTTTATCTTATCTATACTAGCAAGTAGTGGTTATATCTTAAAAGATACATCATTTTTATTAAAATTATCAATAAATTCTCTTTTTGTAATATTTTTTACTATTCCTTGTTGTGCGCCAGGTATTTTAGTCCACCCCTGCGCCAGAAGAGAAGTCCACTTCATACTAACTTTTTTGCTGCACTTTGTCATCCTCCATTTTAAATTTAGGTATAAAGTTTTTTCTATAAGAATCC
>Ga0214192_1000476_pt1 | contig 24907 bp, 17 predicted proteins | sample TroBogEpilimnion_44_FD_153030 | JGI IMG/M metagenome (GOLD analysis project Ga0214192, IMG submission 153030) | Freshwater microbial communities from Trout Bog Lake, WI - 29JUL2008 epilimnion | ecosystem: Environmental > Aquatic > Freshwater > Lake > Epilimnion/Euphotic zone | place: Trout Bog... | reverse complement strand
TATTTCGATATTAAAGCAAAAGCAATTGTAGCAGAAAAGATGGAAGGGAATCAATCATTACAAAATAAAGATATGGAAAGCTTACAGAAAGTAATCCATACGGTATTTGCATCAAAAGCAGATTTAGCAGATACAAAAGCTGACATTATTAAATGGATGTTTATATTTTGGATTGGTCAAGTGGCAGTAACGTTCGGTTTGATATTGATTTTTCTGAAGAAGTAACGTAACCCAAAGTTTAATATTAAAAGCACCACTCTTAAAAGGGTGGTGCTTTTTTAGTGTATATATCACCAAATAAACTGAATCTGTATCGGCTGTTTACCTAAAACTTAGAACTTACAACATACTAGGTTTAGTTCATTTTATCATCAGTCAACAATTGTTTATATGCTTCATTGAAAGGTTGGGAAATAAATTCTCGAAACTGTAATTCTAAGAATACCATCATTGGTGTTCCCATGTCAATATCTGAAAGTAAATTGTAATAATAAATAGCTTCTTTCAAATTGCTTTTCCTTATACAGAAAAGTAGTTTAAACATACCATAAATATTCAAATCTAAATCAGCTATTTCATTTGTATGCTTGAATAAATTTTGTAATTTATCCACTTGTATAATTTCAGCAAATTCAGTGTCATCTTCATTTAAGTAATAGGTACATAAAGCTAGCTCTAAGTTTATAGTTTCATATTTCTTTGCTAACTTTATAATAACTGGGTAGAGTAAATTTATACCTTCTGTGTGTTTACTTAAAATCGATTTCTCATACAACATCATTAATGCATAAGGATTGTGAGAATAGGAATTTATATTATCAATAGTTCTATCATTGTCATATTTAATCAATGCTTCTTTTGAATTGTTTTTATTTTCCATATCTGCAATGAATGCAATATCATCATCCATCATTTGGTTAGCTTCCATCATCATCTCATCTGTTATCCAATTTGGATACATTTTTGCTTGAGTATATAAAGTATATTCAGATTTATATTCTATTTCCTCCTCACTGTAAAATAAATCCTTCCTTTTTATTTGGAGCAATCTAATGATCGACTCTATTTCCAATATTAAAACTTCAATTTGTGATCTGGAATTAATTTTATTGCTATTAACTAAGTCTGATATGTCTATTTCTTTTGCTATCGATTTGGTAATTTGTCCCATTTCAAAGTCATCAATATATGTTAGCGAATCTTCATCTTCCTCATTAAATTCCTCCTCTTCCATATCCATATTTTCTGCTTCTTCGTAATTAGAAAGCATATCCGCTCCCATAACAAAATTAAAATTATCCTTACCTAAATTTTTTACCAGTTTGTCGTATACATGTTTATACTTTGTAGATTGTCCTGGTTGCAATACAAGAAGAGGCTTTCCATCATCGCCTCCTACAGGTATATCTATCAATGATATTTTATCATCATCTTCTTCCAAAATAAATTTTGTAGTAACAAAATCTTTATGCGGATTTATATCGTAATCAAGCGCATAATCATGACCTGCAAATACAATATTGTGTGCAAGGGTATAATCCACTTCCTTTAAAAACATATTGGGTAAATCTAGCCGTTCATTGATATCACTTTCTGGCACATTAAAAAAGAAGAAAGTATCTTTTATACCCAGACAAGCAAGATCCACTAGATAAATACCTATTGTAATATTGCCATTTGTATGTTTTCTTAGGATGAAAACATTGGCCATTCTAGCGGTATCCCAATCTCTATTAATATAACATTTATAAATGGGTAATTTTCTACACTGAGTTTCAATATACTTTTTAGGAGATAATTCTTTAGCCATAATATGTTTATTATTACTACGAAAATAAATGTAAGAATGCAAGTGTTGTGATATTGCTTAATAAGGTGGACAAATTCAAATATTGATAAATGTATTTGAACATTTTATGGATAAGGACTTTAACCCAGATTACGCATTAGAATTCTATTACAGTTTTCAAATACTTCAAACACAAGCGTTTGCTTGATTTTTTGTTATTACCATAGTTCACTATGATTGCAAACAAAAAATCTGCACAAACACCCGTCTTTATTGTATTTGTAACCTTCATAACGAACTCTAATGCGTAATCTGGGTTTAATATTATTAAGGCCAGTTATTATTAAAAAATACCTCAGCATGAACATCCATACTGAGGTATTTTTTTATAAACTAATTGTATTACGTTAAACGATTTAAACGTATTAAACCCTTAAACGCTTAGAACTCTGCAGTTCCAATGCCAGTATTAGTTTTTACATCATTAATATTAATAGTCATCTTCATTTTACCTTGATCAATGGTGATCTTGGTAGGTACCTGAAGATTACTAAAAGTCTTATAGTCGGCAAAGTAAGTTTGAATAGTAACCTTACCCTGAGGACCACCATCTTCTACCGAAGTACTCTTTACTTTAAGTCCAGAAGCTACATCATAGTAATTGGTAAACGTTCTTCCTTTCAATGTTTTTACATCTACTACATAAGCATCTTTACCATCCACTGTTTCTATACCGTTTACAGTAAGTGTATAGTTGTTTGCCAGATAATAAGTTTCATCAACAAAGTAAGAATTTTCATTTATTTCTTCTTTATCCTGATCGTCCATTTCCTTAGGCATACCTTGTTGTGTAGAAGAGTATACCCCTTCGATTAACGACTTCTTTTGCATAGCCATACCATTATACAAAAGAGCATCTTGGTAAGCTTTCTTTAAGATGATTTTTTGTTCAAAGTCAAGTTCTTGACCCATTACGCTAAACTTACCTTTCAACTGAACATCTTTAGTAACATCCAATGTTTTTTGTCCCCCAACTGCATCAATATATTTAGTAAGGATAGATTGTGGAGTAATAGAAGGATCCACTGCTTTACCTGTAGATGGAGCCTTTATTTCATTGCCATTCATGTCGAAGTATTTTACTTCACCATATTTTTCTAAGCCTTTAGCTATTTCTTTTGCATTACCAACAATTACAATGTACTGATTAGCAGGAAGGATATATTTATTGGCCATTTGTTGTACAACAGCAGCATTTACAGCGGCAAGATTGCTTAAGTAATTTTTGTAGTAATCAGGCGATAAACCATAACGTGCAATGTTCAATGCAAAGTTGGCAATAGTCTGTGGCCTTTCCAATGAACGAGCAAAGCTACCATTTAAAGAATTCTTGATTCTCACTAATTCACTATCAGAAACGGGTTCTTTTCTTAACTTGTTGAACTCATTAATAAATTCACCAACAGCACTGTCTGTTTTTTCGTTTCTAACGGATGCATCAGCACTAAAAGAACCAACCCATTTATCCTTAGTAACCCTCGAATAAGCACCATACGTAAAGCTATGTTTTTCACGTAGGTTTCTGAATAAACGACTGCTCATACCGCCACCTAAAATGTCATCCATTACACTTGCTCCAATTGCATCTGGTGAACCTGGTTTTAGTTGAATTGGATTTACTAGTGTTATCACACTCTGAACAGAAGCTGGTCTGTCTACAATTGCAACAATAGTTTTAGCAACAGGTTTTGGCGTATCAAACTTTGCTGTAGGTACTACACTTTTTGTCCATTTGCCAAAGTATTTATTCGCCATTGCAAAAGCATTTGCTGGAGTAATATCACCAACAAATATCAGGTAGCCTATGTTCGGTTTCCAGTAAGTGTTGTAGTAACCTTTCAAATCATCCAGCTTTATATTATTAATGGTTTCTTCTGTTTGATTTTCACCATAGGGATGATTTTTGCCATATTCCAATGCAGCTACTACACGGTGAGATATTGCATCTGGTTCATCTTTCTGAGTTTCTAGGTTGGTTAAAGTTTGTTTGCGAAGTTTCTCAAACTCGTCTTTGTCAAAAGCAGGATGTAGCACTACATCCGCAAACAAATCAAAAGCTTTATTAAAGTTCGAAGTTAAAGAAGATACATGCGCGCTAGAAGAAGAAGTATTTAACTCTGCTCCCAAGAAATCTACTTGTTCATCCAGTTTCTCTTTATTTAAAGTAGTAGTTCCATGATCCATTAAAGAACCTGCTAGATCACTGTATCCTGCAATTTTGCCTTCTAAAAATGGATCCATGTCCAGAGTTAATGTTGCAGATACACGAGGTAGTTTGCTGTTAGTAACTACAAATACCTTCAACCCATTAGGCATAGTAATAGAAGCTGGTGTGCCTATTTTCAACTTTGGAGCAGGGCCGGCTGTAGGTGCTTTGGTTCTATCTACCTTTTCGATAGCAACTGCTTTAGTTGCAGTTGTTTTTTTAGTTTGTGCCATTCCCAAAACAGGAAGAGCTAATATGCTGTATAATAATATTTTTTTCATTTTCTCTTATTTAATTTGTTGGTAATGTATATTATTTCTTCTTTGAGCCTTTAGGTAAATAATATAGTACCACCCTGTTATTATCATTAAAGTATTTAGCCGCAACTGCTTTAAGATCTTCTCTTGTTACTTTTTTATACTTTAATATTTCTGTATTAATAAGGTCTGCATCCCCAAAATATACTTCATAGTTAGCCAGACTTTCAGCAATTCCTGCCATAGTACCATTTCGGGTAACAAAATCGCTTTCAATCTGATTTTGTACCTTTTGATACTCATGTTCAGAAATGGTGGCAGTCTTCAATGTATTTACAATTGAATCTATTGCTCTTTCCAGTTTATCAGGTGCAATACCTCTATTAGGTAAAGCATAGTTGATAAATAAACCTTCATCTTCCATAAAATAAGGGAAAGCTCCAGCTTGAAGTGCAAGCTCCTGATCGTCAACAAGCGTCTTGTTCAAACGAGAAGAACCTCCTCCTGCAAGTACAGTAGATATTAAATGAAATGCGTAATATTCGGGACTTCCTTGTTTAGGAGCTCTGTAAGCCTGAATAATCATAGGTAACTGTATATTGTCTTTTACAGTATCTCTTATTTCATGGCCTAAAGGCGGCTCGGTAATATTCGGACGATACATAGGCTTTACTCCACTTCCTATTTCACTAAAATAAGCCGCTATCATAGCTTTCGTAGAATCAATATTGATATCTCCGGCAATTGACAAAACACAGTTGTTTGGAACATAATATGTTTTATAAAAATTGATAAACTCATCCAATGTCGCAGCATTTAAATGCTCCATGCTACCAATAGGAGTCCATTTGTAAGGATGCACAGTAAAAGATCTTTTCATTATTTCTGGAATGATAGATCCATATGGACGGTTATCATAACGTTGTCTTTTTTCTTCTTTTACAACCTCTCTTTGAGTATTAACACCTATTTGTTCAATTTTAGCATGCATCATTCGCTCACTTTCCAACCATAAACCCAGCTTTAGTTGGTTTGAAGGCAGTAATTCGTAATAGAAAGTACGATCATTAGTAGTGTTTGCATTCAATGCACCACCTGCATTAGTAACATATTTATCATATTCGCCTCTCTTAATATTGTCTGAACCTTCAAATAAAAGGTGTTCAAAGAAGTGAGCAAATCCTGTACGGGATGTATCCTCGTTTTTAGAACCTACATGATAAAGAGCTGTAACAGCAACAACTGGCGCTGTATTGTCCTGATGTAAAATAACTTTTAGCCCATTGGGTAATGAATATTTTACAAACTGAATTTTCTTGGCTTGTGCAATCAGAGTGCTGCTAAACAACATTCCTGCAGAAGCGACTAATAACCATTTTTTCATTGAAAAAAACTTTTGAATAAATAATTGATTTGAAACATACAACACCGCAATAGCAGTAACTGTAAGGTGATTTCGGGGGCAAATTAACTGAAAAAAGGTCTTAGCCAAATATTTTAGATAAAAGGAATGATAAACGGAAGAAAAGGATGATATAGAACTAGCTATTATTTTATGAGGTTAAAAAATTAATATTTTGATGATTATCATTAAGTAAGATCTTTATAAAATTATTTTTTCATTAAAAATTATTTTATTCATAAAAGGAAGGAAACACTTTTAGTACTATTGGAGTCTATATTATTCAAGTTTAAAAAATGAAACCAAAATAATTGTACTATTTAAAATTAGTTTACTTGAATATAATAGACAATTTTATTTAAAAATTTAAACTGCATTATAAATCAAAGCAAGAAACTAACCAAAAATGACTTGTTAAGATGAAAAATTTATTTATTACGCTGTCAATATGTTTTCTGTCTGCAATAATAGCTTCGGCTCAAAATCAGCCTAACCTTGGATTTGAATATAATAATTTTACAAATTGGAAATGTTATTCCGATACTTCACATACCATACCATCCAGTATTACGCATGCTACTACTCCAGCAACTGGAACAAATACAACTTATCAGAATCTTTATGTAAACAATTATTTGGTAGGCCCAAAGCTACATTTTCTAGAAACAACATCTGGAACTGGAGTTGATAAATATGGTGGATATCCCATTGTTTGCAATTTAAAAGGAGCAGGTTTACATTCCTGTAAACTTGGAAGTGATTCTGCAAAAACTTCTGGAACAGGAAATGCTAAGTATAGTAGTGCACAAGGTATTAGTTATAACGTTCATATTCCTAAGAATTTGAATAAATACAAAGTCGTATTTTATTATGCCATTAATTTGGAAGATCCAGGGTCTCACCAATGTTGGGAAATGCCTTTTTTTTTAGCAAATGCTTTTGATTCCGCTAATCCTAACAATGTGATAGCTTGCGCACAATTCAGGGTAGATATTTGTACAGTACAAAGTGACCCACAACTTACTGGTAACTGGAGTATTAACCCAAAATCTTCCCCTAACAAACTGGATGTTCATTACACCCCATGGACTCCTGCTACTTTAATAGCTAAAAACATGGCAGGTAAAACGCTTACTGTTCAATTTATGAGTGCAGGATGTAGTCCTAAAGCTACAGGAGGAGGTACTACTACCGATTCTATTGGCAAACCTGGGGCGCACTTTGGCTATGCTTATGTTGATTTTGATACCACTTTAAGTGCTTATTCAGATTCGTTAAAATATTGTCCTCATGATACTTGCTTGTCTTTAACACCTCCTCCAGGCTACAAAGGTTATACAGTTATTGATAGTGCTACTCACCAGATTTTAGGTTTGGATACTTCTCACCCTGTAAGTTCAGTTACTACTTTGAATCTTTGTGGTAAGAATCTACCTAAACCTAAATCTACAATTCAGGTAATACTAACACCTTATGCAGGCTTTGGTTGTATTGATACACTCACTTATTATGTAGATACTTTTCCTATTCATATACTGCCTCCAATTATTTCTCCTAAGGATAGTATATGTGCCGGAATACCAATGGCCCTTACTGATGCTGCTACTGGTGGCAACTGGGTAAGTGATAATATTCTCAAAGGAACAATTGGCAATACTACCGGAATTTTTAACGGAGTAAGTAATGGAAATGATACCATTATGTTCTTGGATAATAATCGGTATGGATGTGCAGATACTTCTTTTAAAGTTCTTTATGTAGGTGGTCTTGCTTTGTCTGCCATTACTGGCAAGAATGGAGTTTGTCTGAAAGATACTATACATCTTTCCGATTCTATTCCGGGTGGTACCTGGTCCTGCAGTAACAATACACTTGCAACAGTTAATCAGAATGGTGTAGTTAGTGGTTTACAATATGGAACAGTAACTATTACTTATTCTTTACTGAACGCTATTGGCTGTAGTGTATCTGTTACTAAAAATCTACAGGTTGGTATGCCTCCTCTAACTGCTATTACTGGCAAAAATTTATTGTGTGCAAATCAATCTGATACCTTATCCAATGCTACTGCAGGAGGGATATGGATAAGTACAAATCCTACTGTTGCTTCAATCAATTCTTCTACGGGCATTCTTACTGCTTTAACTACTGGCACTACCAGCATTCATTATGTTTATGCTTTTGGCGGTTGTTCCGATTCAGTTATTTACCCCATTACCGTTACAGGTGCTTCTATAGCTCCTATTACGGGTAATAATAATGTTTGTCAGAACCATACTATTCAGTTAAATAATATTTCTCCCGGTGGTACCTGGACAAGTCAGTCTACTGCTATTGCAACGGTTAGTAATACAGGTTTAATTACCGGCAATGCAGCTGGAACTGATACCATTAAATATTCTATTCCAACTACCAGTGCCTGTAGCGATTCTACTTATGTTATTATTACTGTTAATCCTGCACCATCTATTGGTTCTATCAATGGACCTGCAAATGTTTGTATAGGAAAACCAGCTGTATATACTGATACCACAGCAAATGGAATATGGTTCAGTACAAACCCTGCTGTTGCTACAATCGTTGCAGGTAATCTTACTACCAAGTCTGCTGGAAATACAACTTTAAAATATATAGTGACTAATGCTGCAGGATGTTCCGATTCTGTTGCTTTAAATATTACGATTAATCCCAATCCAGTTATCAGCGCTATTATAGGAAACGACACCGTTTGTATCAGTACATCACCGCTTTATAATAATGCTACTCCTGGTGGAGTTTGGAGTACAACCAACAACAATATAGCTGCTATAAATGCTGGTGGAAACCTTAACCCATTAATTACTGGAAAAGATACTATCAGATATACTGTAACAACTACAAATGGTTGTATTGATTCTGTTGCAAAACAAATACAGGTGTTATCACCTCCAGTAGCAGGTTCAATAGTATCGGCTGCACAAAGTTTATGCGTAGGAAATACTATATCCCTTTCTGATATTACTGCTGGTGGTGTATGGGTAAGTAGCAATCCCCTAATTGCAACAGTCAGCAATAATGGTGTAGTAAAAGGTATTACTTCTGGTACTGTAAATATTAGTTACTCTATTACCAATTTCTGTGGAACAGCTACTCAATCTATTAGTTTAACCATCAACGATGTTCCTGTTGTAAATGATATTATGGGTAATAATTCATTGTGTGTAGGTACCAGCACTCCATTAGCCGATCCAACTGTTGGAGGAGTGTGGAGCAGTAGTAATCCAACTATAGTTTCTATTAGTCCTGCCGGAGTATTAAATGGATTAACGATAGGTACTTCTCAGATTACTTATGCAGTAACCAATACCTGTGGTACTACTACTAAAATATTGCCTGTTACAGTAATAGATATACCAGTGGTGAACAATATTTCCGGTGTAAATTCTGTTTGTGTAGCTGCTACCAGCCAGTTGAATGAAACTACTCCGGGTGGTGTATGGAATAGTAGTTTTCCTACCATACTTACTGTAAATAATTCGGGTATGATTTATGGTGTAACTACGGGTACTGCTACTGTTACTTATGCGGTAACCAATACCTGTGGTATCACAACTGTAAAAACAAACATTACAGTGAATGATGTTCCGGTGGTAAGCGATATAACTGGTAATAATACACTTTGTGCAAGAACAACTATTCAACTAAATGATATAACTCCCGGAGGTATCTGGATAAGTAATAATCCTGCTGCTGCTTCTGTTAATAATAACGGGGTGATTACGGGTATAGCAAAAGGAAATACTGTTATAAGTTATTCCGTAACAAACGTTTGTGGTATCACTACAAAAACATTTAATATTAATATTACCGATGTACCTGTTGTAGGTGCTATAATGGGTAATACCCTAGTATGTAAAGGAAGTATATTACAGTTGGTAGATACTACTAATGGAGGTACATGGAACAGCAACAATCTTTCTGCTGCCACTATTGATGTAAACGGTGTGGTAACAGGAGTAAACCTGGGTACATCTACCATTAGTTATGCAGTAACCAATTCCTGTGGTACTACTACAGTTTCAACCCCTGTAACAACTATTGATGTTCCTGTGGTAAATGCAATAACTGGTGATTCTACAGTATGTGCAAATAGCAATATTTTGTTGAATGATATTACTCCGGGTGGAACCTGGCTAAGCACTAACCCTGCTGTAGCTACTGTTAACTTTGCAGGTGGAGTTACCGGGATAAGCGTAGGCAATTCAGTTATTAGTTATACTGTTACTAATCATTGTGGAAGCACCCAACAAACTCATCCAGTAAAAGTATTTCCTGTACCTTCTTCAGGCTTAGTTATACTTCCTTCCATTGCAGAAGTATGTATAGGAAGTCCTGTAACATTAGCGGATAATTCTGTTGGTGAAATAGTAGTGAAATCAATATGGTATCTGGGCAATAATAGTATAGACACTGCGCTTACAGATACTTATACTTATCCTTTTGCAGGTACATTCTGGGTAACCCATCAGATAATAGATCAGGATGGTTGTTTAAGTACTCCTTCTATGGTAAAAGTTACTATTGATCCTTTACCATCTGTCAGTACAGACTCTATAATATATGTTTTACAAAACAGTTCAGTTATTTTCAATCCCAGAATAGTGGGGATAGATTCAGGGTCTTCAGTTTTGTGGACTCCACCGATTAATCTGGATAATAACACAATTCTTAATCCTGTATGTGCGCCTTACGATACTACCACATATACGTATACTTTAAAGGTTACTAGTTCAATAGGTTGTTCGGGCTACGATTCTACTAAAGTGATTGTGTTACAGATAGAGCCTGTACCAAATGTATTCTCCCCAAATGGTGATGGCAATCATGATTCCTGGGATGTACCTTCTTTACATAAGTTCCCTTCCGTAAAGGTGGATGTATTTGATAGAAACGGACAGATTGTTTACCATCATCTTGGTCACTTTGTAGCCTGGGATGGAAAGTATCAAAGCAAAGATGTACCAATGGGAGTTTATTATTATATAATAGATAGAGGATTCAAACTTCCATTATTAAGCGGATCGGTTACAATTATCCGATAGAATGCCGATTAAGTTAGTTCTTAATTGATCAAAGGTTTTTATGCGATCCATCGCAGTTGGGCATTCGTTTCGAAAGCCCACAGGTACAATCTCTTATACCTTTTCCAATTAGTATCAGAGGTATATATTTCTCAATTCTGGAAACTCTTGTTGCCGATTGTTTGGGTTCTGAAAAGTACAGACAATAGCCCTTTTGTCTTCCTGCCGATAATGCTTCAAATGCTGCTTTCAAAGCAGGCATCTCTGCCATTTTCTGTTCTAATTCTTCTGGTATAGGAAAGTCGGCAGTCTTTTTATATTCCACCTTCAGTCCGGCTTTTTCTACTTCTATTGCTTCAAAGATGTATGCTTTTAAAACAGGTTCTAAAGAAGCTATTTCTTTTGCATTGGTAAACCGTATTTGTCGCCCCGATTGTACATTCTCTGTCTGTTGAATCAATAAGTTATGGGTGTCCTGCAGCAATGCACCTTTAATAAACAGGAGCGCACTGTATTCTTTAAACCCATGCATTAATACAATATTACTTTTTTGATACGTATAGCAAGGAACACCCCATTTTAGTTCTTCTGTCAGCAGACAGTCGAGTACAATTCTTCTTAGTAGTGTAAATTCCTTCTTCCACTTTTCTTCTTTTAGTATGTATTCATCTACCTTACTACTCATTAGTACCAATTTTTTTGGTTTATAGATACTTTACAGAAGTGGAAATTACTGTCCAAATGATTTAGTAGTCTTGGTTGATTTTTGGCCAAGTTGGAATCCAGTACTTTTTGTAGCAGTGCTCCTTCTGCCAAAAGAAGAAGAGGAAGAAGGTTTAATATTACTGCCAAATGAAGAAGTCGTGTTTGAACGACCATAACTTCCATAGGATCCTGATTTGCCTGCACTGGTTAATGAACCTCCATAGCTACGGGAGGAACCAGTTGCACCCTTTCTCACATATCTACTTCTTGTTGAGGCGGTGGATCTTGAAGAACGTGAATAACTACGAGCAGAATGACCCATACTTCGGGAACTCTTTCCTTTACTAACCGAAAAATGACTTTTGCTACTACCATAACTATGCCCCCCGGAAGCTCGACTACTTCCAAAATGCATTCCTCCTTTCTGAGAAAAACTGCTTATGGAAATCAAAGTAATAGTCAGGTATATAATAAACTGTTTCATGTTGTTTGTAGTTAAAGTCCTTTAAAAGACAATTACAAATATAGTACCAATTTAATTCAAGGCCTTAAGAACGGGTATAAAATAATGTGTTGTTTGTTGCATTTGCCAATTAATCAATAAATCAATTCAACATTTAAACCATTAACCCATTAAACCTATATTTGTCCCCTTTAAAGCAATGAAGAGAATGAGTCAGAATTTAAGTGAACTGGAGATAGTACGAAGAGAGAAATTAGCCAGAATAATTGCAGCAGGGGTAAATCCTTTTCCTGCAGAATTGTATCCTGTATCCCACTTTTCTACCGATATTAAAGACGGATTTACCGAAGAGAAAGCAGCAGATTTTGCATCGGTTTGTGTGGCAGGAAGAATAATGACCATTAATGATAAGGGTAAGGTATTCTTTATAAAGATTCAGGATAGCAAAGGCATTATTCAGCTGTATGTAAAGAGAGATGAATTATGTCCGGATGAAGATAAAAGCTTCTGGGATGAAGTAGTTAAGCATGGTCTTGATCTTGGAGATATAATAGGCTGTAAAGGGTTTGGTTTTATTACTAAAACGGGCGAAACTTCGGTACATGCTCAATCTATTACTTTATTGACTAAATCACTGAAACCATTGCCGGTAGTAAAGCGAGATGAGGAAGGTAATGTATTTGATGCAGTAACAGATCCTGAATTCAGATACCGTCAGCGCTATGTTGATTTAATTATTAATCCTGAGGTAAAAGATACTTTTGTTAAACGTACCAAGATGGTTAATACCATTCGAGAGTACCTGAACGAAAGAGGCGCTTTAGAAGTTGATACTCCAGTTTTACAGGCCATTCCTGGTGGTGCAGCTGCCCGTCCGTTTATTACCCATCACAATGCATTGGATACGCCTTTTTACCTGCGTATTGCAAATGAACTTTATTTAAAAAGATTGATAGTAGGGGGCTTTGACTGGGTATATGAGTTCAGTAGAAATTTTAGAAATGAAGGTATGGATAGAACCCACAATCCTGAGTTTACTATTCTGGAATGGTACACTGCCTACAAAGATTATTTCTGGATGATGGAAACTACCGAACAACTGTTCGAGAAGATTGCTGTGTCATTGCATGGCACCTCCGAACTGCCTGTAGGGGATAAGATGATTAGCTTTAAGGCTCCTTTCAAACGTATCACCATTTTTGATGCGATTAAAGAAAATACGGGCATTGATATAAGCGGTTGCGACGAAGCAGGACTAAGAGAGGTTTGTAAGCAATTGAAAATTGATGTTCCTAATAATATTGGTAAAGGAAAGCTGATAGATGAAATATTTGGAGCTACCAGTGAGTATACTTATATACAACCTACTTTCATTACGGACTATCCAGTAGAAATGAGTCCACTTACCAAGAAACACCGTAATAAAGAAGGGCTTGTAGAGCGCTTTGAATTGATGGTGAATGGTAAAGAAATTGCGAATGCATATAGTGAGTTGAATGACCCTATAGATCAACGCGATCGTTTTGAAGAACAGGTAAAACTAATGGAGCGTGGTGATGATGAAGCCATGTTTATCGATCACGATTTTCTACGTGCATTAGAATATGGTATGCCACCAACCGCAGGTATTGGTATAGGTATTGATCGTCTTTGTATGCTGATGACGAATAATGTATCTATTCAGGATGTGTTATTATTCCCTCAGATGAGACCAGAGAATTTTTCATAAACTAAACAGTATATTTACTGCATAATAAATAATTTTATGGACGAGTTAATAGCAAGAATAGTAAACGAAGCAGGAGTAACTCCTGAACAGGCACAGAAAACCATCGAGACTATTGCAGTTTTTGTAAAAGAAAAGTATCCTATGTTGGGTGGTGCTGTAAACAACATCTTCAAGAAAAAATAATCATCTACTATGTGGAAGAAACGGGTTCTTATTGCTCTGTTCGCCACAATTTTACTGGCCTTTATCGCTGTTGTTTATTGCAATAAAACTATTATAAACGCATCGAAAGGCAAACTGTACGATGATGTAAGTAAGGTGCCATATAACAATGTGGCCTTAATGCTTGGTACTTCCAAGTATTTGTCCCGCCATACTTTAAATCCATATTACGCCTATCGTATACAGGCAGCAATAAGTCTTATACATGCTCACAAAGTAAAGTACATTATTATCAGCGGAGATAATAGTTCTGTTTCGTATAATGAGCCCTATAGAATGCGCACCGATCTGATGCGGGCAGGTATAGATTCCTCTATAATATATCTTGATTTTGCAGGTTTCAGAACCTTTGATTCTATGATACGACTGAAAGAGATATTCAGAAAGGATTCTGTTACCGTTATTTCTCAGCAGTTTCACAATGAAAGAGCATTATACATTGCTGAAAGGGAAGGAATTTATGCTATAGGTTTCAATGCAAAAGATGTTCCATCTGCTGATGGTTTAAGAGTACAACTGAGAGAAAAATTTGCCAGAGTGAAAGTCTTTCTGGATTATATGTTCAGTAAAAAACCTCGTTTCTTAGGAGATAAAGTAATTATGCCTCAGTCCTAAACACTGGCAAATACTGCTTTTGTATTCAATTATTAATTATTAATCCTTAATTAATAATTACTTAGTGGGAATAAGTCTGTGCAAGAACTTCTCCTTCAAAAACATTCTCCAAACCACTCCAGATATCACAACAGTTTTCACAAAAGAATTTCTTCATGGTAGTAACCAAAGGTCTGTCTGGATTAAGTTTTTGATTGTTTAGATGTGTTTGAGTTACGATTAGTTTTTCTGCTTCAATTTTTGTTACTCTAAATACTTTGAACCCGTCGTAAGCATCCATACTGATTCTTTTTCTAACGATAGCTCCTTCTGAGATTAACTCAGGATTAATTAGTTTGTGCCACATAATATATCTTTTTTAGTCGTTGCTATGAAAATTCTATTTAATATCTTCATTTTCATACTGCAAAGTTGAGACAATTGTTTTCAACTAAAAATGACAAATCTCATTATGGTACATGATATAAAAAAGGGAGATGATTTTGCAATCACCTCCCTTTTACTATTTATAGAAAACGGTAGTCTATTTTTTTACTTTAAATTCTACTCTTCTGTTTTCAGCTTTTCCTTTCTCTGTTTTGTTATCTGCCAGAGGTTTTTCTTCACCAAATCCGGTAGCAGTTAATCTTTCAGCAGCAACACCTTTAGCAACTAAGTATGCCTTAACTACTTCCGCTCTTTGCTGAGAAAGTTTCTGATTCAACGCTTTAGAACCTACATTATCAGTATAACCTTCAATGTCGATATTTAAAGTTTTATGTTCATTTAAGATAACAGCACCTTTATCAAGTTCAGCTTTAGCTTCAGGAGTAAGTTTAATGCTTCCAGTAAAGAACTGAACATTCTTAGCTTCAAAATGGAAGTCTTTCAATTCAGGACAACCATGATTAGCAGCAGTTCCTTTCTCGGTAGGACATTTATCTTCTTCATCATTTACACCATCACCATCAGTATCTGGTATAGGACAACCCTGATAACGTGCTAAACCTGGAACGGTAGGGCATTTATCTTCTTCATCATTTATACCATCACCATCGGTATCTGGAATAGGACAACCCTGATAACGTGCAGTACCTGCAACGGTAGGACATTTATCTTCTTCATCATTTATACCATCACCATCGGTATCTGGAATAGGGCAACCCTGATATTTAGCAACACCCTTTACAGTAGGGCATTTATCCTTACTATCTACTATACCATCGCCATCAGTATCTTTTTCAACAGGAGGCGGTGGAGGAACCACAATTACTGGTTTCTTCTTTTTAATGCTGGAAATAACTGTTAACCCATACTGGAAGTTATTATTGGTATAATCTGACACTAAGAAATGGTGAGATACATCCAACAAAAGGAAAGTAGCAGGACTCAATTTAAACTGAACGCCCCCGCCAAGTGGGTAGTACATTCCAAAATTATCACCGGCATACAATGATAAACCTACACCAGTGCCTAAATAAGGAACTACAGTATGTTTATCATTTAAAAACTTATAATGAATTTGAGCATCACCCTCTAATAAAAAATTATCAGTTCCTAATGAAACAGCGTTAGAAAATGGATATTTTAAAACAGAACCATATAAACCACCAAAGAAATCAAAATGAGGTGTAAGACCATTTGCATAAATTGCGCCCATGCCGGCTGGCATTTTTTCTATACTTCTAGATGTAAGTGATGTAAAATCTTTAAGAAAAAAAGTAAATCCTACTGATGGATCTTTGACCCACTGTTCTTTTTGAGCATTGCTTGAAATCGTAAAAAGTAATCCTAATACTACAAGGTATTTTTTCATATAAAACTAATTGATAAACGACAAATGTATAGTTCCTATTCTAATCAAAGAAATTATTGATGTTTATTAAGCATTAAATTTCTATGAAATCTATATTTCCAAACTTTTTTAAGGGTGTTTTAATTTTCATCTTTTATTCATTATCTACTTTTGTTTTATAATATAAATTTTAGTAATCTCTAAAAATGTATTTTTGTTCTTGGATGAATATCACTAGTAAATACTAATACAAATATGATTCAGGTTATACATAGAGCTTTTGATATATTAGAATACGTTGCGAATGATCCTGAACGTCCAAAATTATTAGGAGAAATTGCACGTGATATTGGATTAAATGCAGGCACCTGTGCAAATATTGTTAAAACATTATTAACTCGTGGCTATCTTGAAAAGTTAGAACTTCAGAAGGGTTACTTGCCAGGTAAAAAAATGCAGACTCTTGGAAGTAATGCTGTATACAAACAAGATCTTATTGAAGCTTCTGATGAAGAAATGCTTAAACTTTCAAAAAAAATACAAGAAAATGTTTTAATAGCGGTGCTTCGAGGCGACACTAGAATAATTGTTCATCACCATATTTATAAACAATTAGTACAAGCTACTACTCAAGAAGAAAAAAAAGCATATGATTCATCAACAGGGCGGTTACTTATCGCACTTCAAAATGATGATTTTCAGAATAAGTTTATTTTAAAATATGGATTACCTAATGTAAGTGTCTGGCCCGAAGCTTCTACACAAAAGAAGTTTAATGCTTGTATAAAGAAAATAAGGGAAGATGGCTATGCACTTATTGAATGTACAGATCAGGTTTTGGGAATTGCTGCTCCAATTTATAAAAAAGATATTTTAATTGCCGCTCTAAGTATTTATGTTCCATCATTTCGTTTTGATGAAAACAAAAAGCTTAAAATGTTAAATGCAACTGTAAAGACTGCTAGTTTAATCTGCGAAAAAATTAGTAAATAAAAAATGGGAAAGGCATACTTGCTTTTAGGGAGTAATATGGGTAATAGGTTGGAGAATCTTAAAAAGGCTATAAATAATATTAAGACTATTTGTGGCGATATTATCATGCTATCATCGATATATGAAACTGCCGCATGGGGATATAAAGAACAAGAAAGTTTTCTAAATCAGGTTATAGTTTTAGACTCTTTAATTCATCCAACTCCTCTGATGCTTCATTTGCTGGAAATTGAAAAAGAAATTGGTAGAGTAAGGGATGTTAAATATGGTCCTAGGCTCATTGATATTGATATTCTACTTTTTGAAAATGAGGTAATAAATAATACTATTTTAATGCTTCCCCATCCCGAATTGCCCAACCGTAGATTTGCTTTAATTCCGTTAAAGGAAGTGGCCAACGATTTAATACATCCTGTATTCAATCTTACTATCAATCAATTACTGGAGAACTGTTCAGATGAAGGTCATGTGCAAAAGTTTTCAGAATTATACTAATAGTGGCGGTTATTTTTGACGCCGTACTATTATGAAATATCACTTTATAACTATTGAAGGAAACATAGGAGCTGGCAAAACTACGCTTTCACATCTTTTGTCTAAAAAAATGAATGCAAGACTGGTGTTAGAGGGGTTTGCTGATAATCCTTTCTTGCCTAAATTTTATGAAGATCCTAAGCAATATGCATTCCCTTTAGAGTTGTTTTTTATGGCAGAACGCTATAAACAAATGAAAGAGATGTTTCAGGCAAATGATTTATTTCAAAGTGTTACAATCTCGGATTATCTGTTTACAAAGTGTTTGCTATTTGCTAAGGTTAATTTGCCAGAAGAAGAGTTTAAGCTTTACCATAAGCTTTTCGATATTATTCATCAACAGGTAATTTTCCCGGAAATATTAATTTATTTACATGCTCCGGTAAGTAAACTTCAACAAAATATTAAAAAACGAAATAGAACTTACGAACAAAATATTCCCGATGACTATTTATTTGGAATTCAGGAGACCTATATTAACTATATAAAGCAACATAATGTAACAACACTTTTTGTAGATGTTACAAATGCCGATTTTTTAGGTAATGATGTTCATATACAAACTATATTGGATGCTTTGGATAAAGACTACGAACCAGGGCAGCATTACTTGTTTCTTCCTTAGATTTGCATCTATTGAGCAATAATAAACAGAGCATGACAACTATACAGAAACACGATCCATTTATGGCTGTAAGGGTTTCGGAATACAGAAGCCTGATGATTGGACGTTTTCTATTTGTGGTTGGTCTGAGAATGATGGGTACATTGGTGGGATGGTGGGTATACAACTTAACAAATCTTCCTTTTGCAATTGGACTAATTGGCCTATCCGAAGTAATCCCTGCAGTTTCTCTTGCACTATATGCTGGTCATATTATTGATATTAGTGAAAAGAGAAGACTATTGTTGACTGGAGTTTTCAGTTATGGAATACTATCCTGCCTGTTATGGTTGCTTTCTACTTCCTATACTTCCTCCCATTTAAGCAATCAAGCTATTGCAAACTGTATATATGTTATCATTTTCTTTACTGGTGTTGCTCGTTCTTTTACTGGCCCTGTATTTAATGTAATGATTGGTAACATTATTGATGATAAAAAAGTACTTCAAAACGCAACTACCTGGAGTCAGAGTATGTGGTTATCTGCTTCCGTTATTGGTCATGCTGCCGCAGGAATATTAATTGCAGTACTGGGTAATCAGGGAACACTATCGGTTATTTGTATTTTAATAACAATTGCTTTTACTGTCTTTCTTAGAATTAAAGTTAAGCCTGCTTTAAACGAAAAGGGCGATAAGCGAACATGGGAAAGTGTGAAAGAAGGAATTGCATTTGTACTTAAAACTAAAGAGCTCTTAGGGGCATTAACTTTAGACTTATTTGCAGTCTTTTTTGGAGGGGCCGTTGCAATGGTTCCCGTATATGCAAGAGATATTCTTAAGGTTGGTCCTCAGGGATTTGGCTATTTAAATAGCGCTTCAGATCTTGGTAGTATTACAATAGTGGTTCTATTAACTATTTTCCCAATGAGAAAGAAACAGGGAATTAAATTGTTGCTTTCTGTGGCGGGTTTTGGCACTTGTATTATCGTTTTTGCTTTGTCTAAGCTTTTCTGGATTTCTTTTGCTGCTTTAATGTTAAGTGGCATCTTAGATGGAATTAGTGTTGTGATAAGGGGAACGATCATGCAACTTAAAACGCCCGAAAATATGCGTGGTAGAGTAATGAGTGTAAATTCTATGTTTATCAATTCAAGTAACGAACTCGGACAGTTCGAAAGTGGCTTTGCCGCCAAGCTAATGAATGTAGTTCCTTCAGTAGTTTTTGGCGGTTGTATGACTTTGTTAGTTGTAGGGGTTAGTTGGTTTAAATTGCCTTCATTGAAAAAGATGGAGTATTAGTTATTTCTTCATAATTTATAACTTTCCTTATTAAAATATTGGTCATAATTGAAAGTATAATCAACAATATTATATTTACCTAATAGAATTATTGTATTAACATTTAATGTATAAATCATTCTTCAATATTATTTGCTGTATTTTTCCTTTGTTACTTCTTGGACAGGAGTATAATTATGTACATTACGATACCAAGGATGGATTAGCCGGTTCCACAGTATATAACATTACACAAGATAATGAAGGGTTCATCTGGTTTGCTACAGAGTTTGGCGTTAGTAGGTTTGATGGAAAAACATTTAAAAATTTTACTACTGATAATGGACTTACAGATAATGAAGTATTAAAAGTATGTGCGGATAAAAAAGGAAGAGTATGGATAATGCCTTTTAATAAAAGTTTATTTTATTACTATAAAGGAAAGCTTTTTGATGCTGCTAAAATATTTAAATTAGAACTTAATAACAGAATTGAAAACTTTTGTGAACTGGAAAATGGTAGTTTTTTAATAGGTTGTAATTCTAAAATTTATGCGCTAAAAGATTATGGGAAAAAGGAAGTAATTGTGAATTTAGATACACTTGTTAAAAAATATAAGTCCAGCTTCTCTGAAACTAAAATAATTGGTGTTTTTTATAAAGTAGTGAATGGGGAGAAAAAGTTGTTTATCATTATTAACGAGAATGAATTTGAAATTATCGGTAATTCATTAAAGTTTGAAAAAAAAATAGATAAAAAATACTACGAACTTGCGGTTAAAAATAAGTTAGCAATAGTCTCTAAAGATGAACTTCGATTATTTGATTTTAAAAATTTTAATAAAAGCTTTTCATCAATGGTAGAATTAAGTAATCCTAAAAATTATTTAATAAGTACAATTTATGATGGTTGCTTTTTTATGGATTCCACCGGAAATGTTGATTATAACAGTAGAATCCTTTTGGGAAATAAAATATCGTTGATTTTTGTAGACAAAGAAAAAAATATCTGGTTTTCATCTTTAGGAAATGGTGTGTATAAATTAAGTTCCACAGCTATCAAAAACTTTACAAGAAATGGCGAAGTTCTTTCTATTATTCCAACCGGTGATTTAATGTATACTGGCACTTCTTCTGGTACTATGTTTAGCGTAGACAAAGGTCAAAAAGTAAAAAAATATAATTTCAATAATTTCGATAATCAAGGGCAAGATAAAAGATTGTTCTGCATGAAGAGTGATAACAAGAATAACTTGTTTTTAGGATTCGATAGTTATCTCCTTAAAATAAAAAATAACAAGACAACTTACAATGCACTAAGACCAATTAAATCTATTGATTTGTATGATGAGGATAATTTGATTGTATCAACTAATTCTTACGTTTTTAAAATTGGCATTTCAAATATGAATATTGTTGATACGCTTTTATACGAGCGTGGAACTAAAGTTGTTTGTAATAATAGTAATGTTTATGTTGGTACATTGAAGGGAGTAATGTTAATAGATAGAAACAAAAAAGTAAAGGACTTATCTATTGATGCACCTATACTTAAGCGTCGTATAACCGATATGGTTAAAGCTAAAGATGGTAGTTTATGGGTTGCAACCAATGATACTGGGATACTTCATATAAACCTCAAAGGAAAAGTAGATGTTCAAATTACTACTGCTAACCAATTAAGTAGTAATTTATGTAAAGCTTTGTATTTAGATAATAATTATTTATGGGTAGGTACAAACAAAGGACTTAATAAAATAGATGTAAGTAACGCTAATTATTCTATTATTAAATATAGCTCCTCAGATGGTTTACCTTCAGATGTAATTAATGTGATCTATGCAAAAGACAGTATTGTATATGTAGGTAGTCCTGCAGGGTTAACGTATTTTAATCTTAACAGCATATCCCATACATCAATATGTAATTTGGTACTGGAGAATATAATTGTTTCCGATAAACATTTAGATTCATTCAATAACATTCATTTAGGGCATAACGACAACAATATTTTTTTCAACTATACTGCAGTGTCATTCAAATCTGGAGAGGAAATAATCTACCGATATAAGTTATCTCCATTAGATAATGAATGGAAAGAAACCAAGCTGAATAGCTTATCTTATCCATCATTGCCTTCTGGATCGTATCAACTTCAGTTATATGCTGTAAACAAGTTTGGTAAAAAAAGTGAAGTTCTAACGTTGTTGTTTGATATTGCCACCCCATTCTGGAAAACAATATGGTTTTTGTTAGTGGTATTTATTACAAGTCTTTTACTTGTTGGATATCTTATTCGTAGAAGATATTTAATTATTCAGGAAACTAATAACGAGAAGGCAAGGATAAAGCAACAGCTTGCAATGCTTGAACAAAGTGCTTTACAGGCACAGATGAACCCCCATTTTATTTTTAATTGTTTGAATTCTATTCAACAGTTTATTATGTTGAATGATAAAGAAAAGGCAAATAAATACCTTACTGAGTTTGCCAATTTAATTAGAAATACTTTTGATAATTCCGGTAAAAAGTATATCACCGTTGCAGAAGAAGCTGCCTATTTGTATAAGTATCTCGACCTTGAACAATTGCGTTATGGAGATAACTTTACATTTAATATAAATATTGATAAATCAGTTGAAAAGGATTTTACCGAAATGCCTGCTATGTTGTTACAGCCTTATGTAGAAAATAGTTTAAGACATGGAATAAGGAATAAACTAGATAGAGGTGGAATTATTGATGTGAGTTTCTCTCAACAAAATAATATACTGATTTGTTCCGTTTCGGATAATGGAGTTGGTAGAGAAGCAGCTTTATTATTGAGAAGCAAGGAACATATTGAATATCAAAGTAAAGGAATGCTTTTAACGGCTAGAAGAGTCGAACTATTGAATACTAGTCTTGAAAATAATATCACTATAGAAGTTAAAGATTTGAAAAGTGATTCAGGGAAACCATTAGGAACACAAGTTATCATTAGCATACCATTATACCATTAATTTAAAAGTGCATGAATAAGATAAAGACTATTATAATAGACGATGAGCAAGGCAACATCATAACCTTAACAGAAATGTTGAATAGTTATTGTCCTGATGTAATCCTTGCAGGAACGGCTAATAATATTACCGATGGTGAAAAATTGATTTATGCAGAAAATCCCGATTTGGTTTTTCTTGATATTGAAATGCCATTTGGGAATGGGTTTGAATTGCTAAATAGGTTAATGCCAATTAAATTTGAAGTTGTATTCATAACAGCTTTTAATAATTATGCTATAAAGGCTTTTAAATATTCTGTGGTAGATTATTTACTAAAACCAGTAAATATAGAGGAATTGAAAGTTGCAGTATTAAAGGTTAGAAATAAATTGGATAATAACAATGTTACATTACGAATCGACTCTTTGTTAAGTAATCTTAAAATAGAAAAGTCAGGACAAAAAAAGATAGGTATAGCTACTGAAGACGGTATAATATTCGAAGAAATTGATAATATTATGTATCTTGAAGCAGAAGGAAGTTATACAAACATTTATATAAAGGGAGGTAGAACTGAGACAACTCCAAGGTCATTAAAAGACTTTGAGGATATGCTTCCAGAAAGTATATTTTTTAGAGTACACAACTCTAGCATAATAAATGTAAATTATATTAATAAATATTATAAAGGCAGTGGAGGCTATGTAGAAATGGAGGACAATAAAAAAATTGAAGTCTCTCAAAGAAAAAAAGATGACTTCCTGACAAAAATTAAAGGCTAAAATTTAAATTAAACTCCATTTGTACAGTTGGTTAAAATATGATTTTTAAATGTGCAGTTATCTGTAATATTTACCCACTTATAATAAAAGCTACTCATTTACAAAGTGCATCTTGTTTAGTTATTTTGAAACAAATATCTTGCACTCGTTAAGTAATACTTAAATCTAACCACTAGTTTAATATTATTTGATGGATCTTAATTTTTCAAAACATTTTCGCTACTTCAATATAAGGATTTACCATGTATGTTATTTGATAGATAAATGATTTCATCAATTTAGGTGAATAAAACAATAAGATATCTATATAAATGTTAGCCCCTAACTCTTGTTGAAAACCAAAAGCTGAGTCTCTTTGATGCCAAAGCCGGATAATGTTATTGAATTACAATAACATTATCCGGCTTTGGATGTTATTTGACTTAATTGATTAGAATTCATTATTGCAAATATCTGTAGCGAAACAAAACAGATTTCTGCAGATTTAGTTTGATGCTATTGTGAAAAATTCAACAAAGTCGCAGCACAGATAGCGAACCTTAAGTAATGTCAAATGATTAATTCAAACAGCTTCTTAGTATATAAGAGTTCTTATATATACCGCTAACTATTATCTGCTTCCACTTCTTTGTTGGCCATATCCACTCTTACCTCCACGATCTCTGGAATGATATCCTCCTGGTCTTTGGAAAGATTGAGGCTGTGGTTTCGATCCTGTAAAAGGCATAGTAGTTACCACCTTCGATGCAAAAGGATGCTCTGCTACAATAGGTATTTGTTTGCCAATTACTTTTATGATGTCCTTTAATTCACCTCTTTCTTCTATATCACAGAAGGAGATTGATATACCAGTATTCCCTGCTCTTCCAGTACGACCAATACGGTGTACATAAGTTTCAGGAACATTTGGTAAGTCGAAATTAAATACGTGGGTAAGTTCGTCAATATCAATACCTCTTGCTGCTATATCGGTAGCAACTAAAACCCTTAGTTTGCCATCTTTAAAGTTATTCAAAGCAAGCTGACGCGCATTCTGCGATTTATTGCCATGTATTGCAGCTGCAGTAATTTCTTCTTTCTGTAAAATCTTTACTACCTTATCGGCACCATGTTTTGTGCGAGTAAATACCAGTGCTGTAACAATTGCAGGATTCTTTAATAGGTATAATAATAAGGATGGTTTATCATTCTTATTTACATAGTATAAACTCTGGTCAATTGCATCTACAGTAGAAGATGGAGGCGTAACAGAAACTTTCTCTGGGTTAGTTAACAAAGAATCTGCAAGACTCTGAATCTCAAAAGGCATGGTAGCCGAGAAGAACAAAGTTTGTCTTTTAGCAGGTATCTTAGTAATTACTTTTTTTACATCATGTATAAAGCCCATATCCAGCATACGATCTGCTTCATCTAATACAAAGATTTCCAGATGTCTTAGATCAATAAAAC
>Ga0214192_1000471_pt1 | contig 24993 bp, 18 predicted proteins | sample TroBogEpilimnion_44_FD_153030 | JGI IMG/M metagenome (GOLD analysis project Ga0214192, IMG submission 153030) | Freshwater microbial communities from Trout Bog Lake, WI - 29JUL2008 epilimnion | ecosystem: Environmental > Aquatic > Freshwater > Lake > Epilimnion/Euphotic zone | place: Trout Bog... | reverse complement strand
TCAATAAAATAATATAAAAGAATGATAATATTATTATTGCCATTTATTATAGTAATAACATTAAGTAATCATTGTTATAATAGAGTATAATTAAGTATAATAAGGCTTCTTATATACTTTTTTACTTATTTCTCATAGATTGTGTAAAAATTGATTTATTTAATGTATTTAATAAAATATAAAACATTATCTATTAAAATTAACTATAGGCAATGACCAAACAAAAAAATAAAAATATAATTATGTCAACTACCAATAATTCCAGTGTTAAAATAAAGGAACATATGCATCAACCACAAACACAAACGTTATTCCATGATAATATTGAGTTAATGATCAATGGCAAAATATTAATCAATGAATCTGAACTCACTATTAACTCTGACACTAAATATTTTTTAGTGGGATGCAATGGATGTGGAAAAACTACTTTATTGAACCACATTTATTCCAGGCTAAAAGACACAACAGATATTTTATTAATTGAACAAGATATTAAAATTACTTCCGAACAAAATATATTCGATTTTATCCTTGACGCAAATAAAACTTTGCACGATGCACATAGTGAATATCAACAACTTGAATTAATTGAAGTTCCAACAGATGAACAATTTAGTAACTTAACACAAATACAAGAATATTTAACGCAAAATAATTGGTATAGTTATCAAGCAGACGCAAAAAAAATTCTTAATGGGTTGGGCTTTGTTGAATTAGAAAATTCTGTAAAAAATTTATCTGGTGGATGGAGAATGAGATTGGCTCTTGGAAAAGCATTATTGCGCAAACCTAGTATATTGTTATTAGACGAACCAACAAATCATTTGGACTTAAATGCTGTTATATGGTTGACAGATTATTTGACCGAATATAAAAATACATTAGTCGTTGTCTCGCATCAAGTAGAATTTATTAATAATCTAGTAGACGTTATATGGTATATTGGTAATCCGGAACTTACTGGTTCTAAAATATATAAATTCAAAGGTAATTATTACGATTATGTTAAAGGGTTTAACTTAATAAGTAAAGAAGTGGCAAACAAATATGAGAAATTTAGTAAACAAATTGAAATTATGAGAAAAAAGTCTACACCAAAAAAAGATGTGGATGATTTTATAAAAAAAAATAATATAATTAGACCTGATAAACCGTATATTGTAACCATAAACTTTGCGGATGTTCCAATTATCAGTTCTAACAATATTATTCACTTTAATGAAGTTGATTTTGCGTATGAAGACGAAAAAAATTACATACTTAAAAATATTAATCTTTCGATAAGTATGAATTCACGCATGGTACTTGTCGGACCAAATGGTTCTGGAAAAACTACATTTTTTAAATTATGTGCAGGGTTGTTAAAGCCATCAAATGGTGATGTAATAATAGATGAAAGAGTTCGTGTTGGGTGGTTTCATCAACAATTGGTTGATACATTGCCTTTAGATTTAACGCCGATAGAATATTTAAAAAAACTAGAAAACAAACTGGATGATAATAAATGTAGAATGTATTTGTCAAAAATAGGGTTAAAAAAACAGGAAACATTTGATCCATGCACAACGTTAATAAATGAATTGTCGGGAGGACAAAAATCTAGAGTCGCGTTTTCTGCAATACAAGTTCAAGAACCAAACATAATTTTGATGGATGAACCCACGAACCATTTGGATATTGAGAGTATCGAGGGATTAATTAAAGGAATTAACCAATACAACGGAGGAATTTTATTAATAACACATGATGTTCATTTAATTAAATCAATTAATAATATGAGTCTCTTTCAAATGATTAATTCAACGATTAAACATTTTAACGGAGATTTTGACGAATATGTAGACTACATACTCAAAGAAACAATAAATGATAAAGAAGATGTAGACACAAATGTGGATACAAATGTAAATGTTGAATAGTCGTTTCGTTTATATTTTTTTTAAATAAATAGTTATGTTAAATATAAAAAATAAAATTGCCTAAACATTTCATACATTTAATTATAATAAATATAAAAAATATAAAAAATATAATGTTTGGATGGTTAATAGGAACGGCAAATAGAAAAATATTATTAGTAAAAATACTGTTAAATAGTAAAAAAGTAAAAGTTCAGGGTGACATTTTATTTGATAAAAATAACGCTACTTATTATACAAATGAGTTTAAAATAATAGAAATTATAGATGAATACCTTAATAATTATGTATCGGTCGACATCAATATAATAATTAATGAAAAAATGTGCGAAACAAAAAATTTTAAATTAAATGAATTTTATGAAAACAATGGTCTATTTTTTTATATAAATAAACAAAGAGCATTACATAATATTTATTTAATAAATAATAATTCGACGGGTATTTTTAATCAATATTCTCCGAGTGGTAATTTACAGGGAGAAATATCAATAGTAAATGGTAAGTTGAATGGTACTTATAGAAATTATTATAATGGGGAACTAATAGAAGAATGTGAATATAAGAACGATATTAAAAATGGACTATGTAAAATATACAAAAATAACGGGACTATCATAGAGTTCTCAATGTGGAAAAATGGTTTGTTAGTTAATAATAAATGAAGTAATTTTTGTTATATATATATCTATAAAAAATTGATAATAATAAATAATATGTATTGTTTATTACTTAAAATTAATTATTATTATTAAACCACATGATTAATAATAAAGATACTGCCAATACCGACGATAATCTTATTGTCGGCTATATGAATTCCATCACCGGGCCTAGAAATTCTATTCCTGTTTTAGTATTTACAGAAATACCTCAAGACGCTATCACCAATTTAAAAAGAGAAGACATAATTGATCCTTTAAACGCGACTTATGAGACAAACAAATTTAAAATTACTAAAATAATTGATGAGGAATTAAATGAATATTATGTGTGTACAATTGATGGCGAAGAACGTAAAAAAAATGAGGAAATTGTTGAAGAAGACCTTTGTTTTGGTTTTTACCTATCAAAAAAAAGAGCAATATCTTTGACCAATAAGCATAACTATACTTATACCGGTCCAGTATTAACTTATTTTGAAAATGGACAAAAAGAAGAAGAATATACGTTAAATGAAAAGAGAAAAAAACATGGTAAATTTACGCGTTGGGATTTTGATACGACTTTACTTATTGAGTGTAATTATTTGAATGGAAAATTGGATGGAGAATACAAAAAATATGAAGAAGGTAAATTAATCAAACATGTAAAATATTCAAACGGAACTATTACTGAATATTTGGGTTATGACTTGACCAAAAAGAAAATTGATAAAATCTATAATAAAACAATGGAAAAATATAATTCCAAAATTTCCACCATAAACTTGAATCAACCTTATAAAAAAAATACTAAAAAACAAAAATATAAAGAGACTGACAATTTCTCAATAGTGCTCGAAAATTTTTCAGATACAATCGTAAAACTTTCCACAATAAAATCACTCAATGATGAAATCGTTCTTTACAATAATTTAAAAAAAATGGATATTATTAAAAAAATGTGTGATACTTTAAATACACCCTTTGGAATATCATATTTTAACATACATTCTGAACAAAAAGAAGTATATTCAACAGATATAAATGAATTTATTGAACAATTTGATAAAAAAAAAGAACCACAGTATCAACAATTTAAACTTTATCTTACCAATGTTAAAGAATCTGTTTTCGTTTAAAAATATATTCATAAACAAAAAATATGTGTCATCACTGATTTTTTGTAAGACTTTTATATACATAACATTTTTTTAATTTACATTTAGATAATAAGGTCTTGACGCACCAAGAGCTAAACCACATATGTCTTTACCTCTCACCATACGAATATAACCTTGTTCGCCCCATGAAGTACCCCATGAATTTTTTACAATCCAATAATCCAATCCTAAAGTATTGTCCGTTCCATATCCAACTAATAAAACACCGTGGTCTAAATTAGTACCACAGCTACCATCAAAGACACCTCCAGAATAAAATTGAAAAGATGATTGGTCTGCTTCAATTGCAATACTCACAGGTCCTATTTGTAATTCTTCCAATAACGCTGTCTCATTACCTGACTGTACATCGTGGAATCCATGTACTTTTGCTACTGGTTCACAAGTCTGGCATTTCCCTTGTACTCCCACATACGGATATGAACTATACGAACACAATCCATTCGTTTCTACATATTCAAAAGCAAAATCCATTTCTCCACCATTACAACCAGAATTTTTACTTGAACAATCCACTAACTGCTGCTGGCTTAAATCTACTAATTTATTTCCAGAAATTGCCCAAGCACCTTCGACTGCCCCAGCTGATGAAAATGCCCAACAGCTTCCGCATTGAGCTTGATTTTTTACAGACGTCACTGCAACGGTCGTGCTTGGATTTGATGTTGTTCTCCAATCTAAACTGTCAGGTAATCCTACAAATTTATATTCGTGGTTAATATTTAAAAATTCTTTTTTTTTATTGGCCAATATACTTTTATATTCTTCCGGAGTTTTATCCGTAAATTGATTAATTCCTAGTTTATAATTTACGTTATTACAGTTATGTTCATTTATGAACTCTACGTTTTTTACAAATACTCCAAATCTAGTCTCGTATTCATCAGAGTTGTATGTTTTTCCATAGTCGTTCACATATTTACTATACATATCTCTATACGACGCTATTAATTCACTGTTCGCCTGATGAAATGATTTATCACAAATATTTGTTATTTGGTCATAGTTATGTGCATTGACAGTAATCATCAAAAATAATGATAATGCGAAAAATTTTAGCATGGGTGTATATTTTTTAAAAGTAACATATTTTTAAATAGCTTATTTACAATAAAATAATTAATTTTTTAATCAGCAAAATATATAAATTATATTTATATTTTATATATTTACACAAAATGGGAAATATACCATCAGGAATATTTGGATTTATAACGCCACCACAAACACCATCTCCTCAAATAGTTAATAATACGGACAAATATAGTATACCCCCTAATTCTGGCACAATTGATGTAGATGTTCAAAATATACAAAAATGTATGGCAGTGTCAGGAAATTCACTTCAGTCAGCCAATGGCTGTATTACAAATTACGTTCAAGGATATAATACAAACAATAACACATTTACACCAACAAATCTATCACAAATTCAAAATTTTGAAATGTTAGAAAATCAAAAATCCGTTATAAACCCAATAATTTATATAGCAGTCGTCATTTTATATTTGGTCATAATGTTTAAGTAAAACTATTTTTACAAATTTTATATTGTTAAATATAAATTTTATTCATATTATAATATATAAATATTATAAAAATGGGGCAAAATAACTCACAACCAACACAACAATCCACACCGCAAATTAATCCTGACATGACCACCACTATAACTAATACATCAGCAAAAATGTCGTCTAGTTTACCAAAAGGTCCGTCTAATTTTTCATCATTTCAACTTCCGGGAGTAAATAGCAATTCACTTAAAATTAATGTAGCCGGTTTGCAACAATGCACCTCGGAAAATTTAAATTCTGAATCTATTAACAATTGTATATCAAACAATATTTCTAGTTATGATAAACAAGCGGCATCGTATCAAAATGTCAATTATGTTGGACCTGGACATAGTATAGATATTGCTGGAAATGTCACATTCGGTCCATTCAACTCAACGCCACAAACTTTTAGTAATATAGAAGGAGATGAATCTTTTACAAAAACTCAACTGAGTGTATATGTCGTTATTGTGGCATTATATTTATATATTATGCTTATAAAATAATAATATTATCATTTTTGCGATATTAATTTAATATATAATAATATTTATATTATGGGAAATTATTTAACATCATTTCTACCACACGGAACTACACACGGAACACCCATCGAACAAAGCAAATCAGTCAACCAAACAGAATCATCTAAATATATTTTATATTTAAATCAACCACCTAATCAACAGCCACTAAATCAACAACTAATAAACCAACAACTAATAAACCAACAACCCAATCCACAATTATTAAATCAACAAAATGCACTAGCGTATAACGCATCACAACCAAGTGCCAATCAAAACACGTCTTCTATAACATTATTTAATAATCCCAATAATTTATACGTATTGATAGATACGACAAATTTACAAAATTGTATTAAATCAAACAATTTTAATTTAACTCAGGCGCTCAATTGTGTTTCTACATATATCAAAGGTGTTACGTTTAACTCAACCGGTTCTAACTATGTCATAACCAATTTACTACCCACACAACAAAACGGAACTGGATACATAAGTCCAACACTATCCGCTCAACAAATACAGCAATTACAATCAAGTATTTTTACAGCTTATGGTATTTCAAATAATATAACTAGTCAGTTATCCATAAATTTAAATTCTCTTTGGTCAATTGTAAATACCTCAAACGATATAACCTCCGCAATTGCATCGAGTATACAAGGGTTTAATAATTCAACAAATTCATATGTAAATCTTTCGCAACTAGGAGCCGGCATTACATGCGATTCAAACGGTAATATGGTGATACCACAAAATTTAACTTCTGAACAAAATTTTGAAACTATTGAAAAATTTAATACTTTTGAAAATGACACCAAAACAATAATATTTATAGTAGTAATTATTCTCTATTTAGTCATTCTGGCCAAATATTAAATAATACAAATATATAATCAATAGTAAAATCATTTATTTTTTATAACTATGAGTTTATTTTATTATAATTAAATATAAGTAAATATAATATCATTATTGCTATTTATATGTCTCTTAAAAAAGAAAAAAATAGATGGTCCGACTCAGATGAAGCTAAATTACTTAAATTAATATCAGATAATATTCCTATGGAAAAAATAACAAAAAAAATAAAAAAAGAAGAAAAAGTAATAAAGCATAAACTTAAAAAAATTGCTCTTAGAATGTGTAGTGAAAAGAAAACTAAAGATGAAATTAATAAAAGTTTAAAATTTTTGTCTGATGAACAAATTACAAAAATTATTAACCATGTCAACAAAAAGAATCTCAAAAATTCAGATAATTCAGATACTAAAGATTCTGAAGATCTAAGCGATTTTGGAATTAAAAAAAGTAAAATGACATCTAGTAAAAAAACTCCAGACAATCTTACCAGTCCAAACAAAATAATTTCAATGTTGACAGAAATAAACACCAAATTAGATTTTATTATCGCCAATACTAATAAAAATAACAATTTTTCAACTAAAGTGAATTTTAAAGCTCAAAATAACACATCCACTTTAAATGATACTTCGTCTGTGGAAAAAAATAAAATAAGAGATAATACAAAAACCACAAATAGAAAAAACAAAGAAACTGTAAAAGAAACTGTAAAAGAAAATACTAAAAATAAATCAGAGCTTAGTGATTCTAGTTCAGGCGAAGACACTGATGATATTATTAATATGATTAATAAAAATAGAGGAGGACGTTAATTTTTTATCTATTTATCTATTTATTTTTTGTCTATTTATTTTTTATCTATTTAATTATAATTAAATGAATAAATCCTTAATGTTTATATTAATAATATCAATAGTTTTTATTAGTTGTTTAATAACTAATTATATAAATCAAATTGAACATTTTACTATTGATAGTGGAAATTCTGGTCCAACGTTACTTTTAATTGCAGGTACTCATGGAAATGAACCGGCAGGAACCATAGGACTAGAAAAATTTTTAAATTCAAATGTTATAATTTCAAAAGGTAAAATTATAATTATTCCGCGGGTTAATAAAATTGGGTTATTTTTGGGCACAAGATGGGGATTTAATGCATTTATGCCTATAGATTACAATAGAAATTATCCATCATCACCAAATGAAATTGGTACAGATCACATTAATCGACAAATAGTGAATTACGCACAATTTGCTGATTTTGCAGTAGATTTTCACGAAGGGTGGGGATTTAATATAACGGATTCTAGCAGCATGGGAAGTGGAATTTATCCATCAAACACAGAAACTGCGAAAAAAATAGCGAATAATACTTTACACGAATTAAATAAAAATATAACACAATCAGATAAAAAATTTACTGTTAATTTTGACTCCCCGAGAATTAAGAATTCACTGGATTCTTTTTATAATGCCCATAATAAAAATTATATGTTGATAGAAACATCCGGACAAAATGATATTCAGCCGATTGATTTAAGAGTTAAACAAGTATTGTTAGTAATTGATGTCGTTTTGGAAAATCTTGGAATGAAATGATTTAATTTAATCTATTTGAACGTAGTTTAACTACTACATAATTTCGCTTACCTTGTCCATATAATGGTTGCGGACCATATAATTGATTTCCTGATATTAATACGACTAAATTCGACGAAATTTTTATTTCTTTTCTTGTAACATTTGTTTTTAGTTCGTTGGGTTTTGTTAAAATATTTTTATTATTTGTAGTTGAAAATAGAGGAGAGGTATGTTCTATTTTATAATAATCATAATTTCCATTTATTCCTAAATCATTTTGTGTAAAAAAGATACAAGTCTCTACATTAAAATCAAATAGCTCATCATTTTTATAAACGTCAAAAAATATTGGATTATTTTCGTCGTTGTCTACAACAAAAGACCAATATTCAATTATTCCTTCTTTTTTAACGTTAAAACCATTTTTTGTTAAATATTCTTGAGCTAAATTTATAATAAAATTATCTCCAATTTCCAAAGGAATATTATTTATGTCAAAACCATTAATGAATTTTAGTGATTTTTTAAGAGAATCATTGAAAATTTGTTGTTGGTCAATTTTTTTATTTAACCACGGAATATAATCCCATATCGATTTACACACGTATTTTTTTTCATTAAATAATAAATTTATTTTGTTATTTGTCTCATCGTTTAAACTTGTAGTTATTATTTTTCCATTTGGAGTATTTAGTAATACATCCTTTTTATTTACCATCTCGCACTCCGGTTCTATAACTATACTTAATCGCCTATCTTTATTAATATTTTCTTCCATTAACAATTTACATTCGTTCATTTATATTATCTACTATACTATTTTTTATGCACTGTTAAAAAAATTGACTGTTAGTATATATAATAATATATATATTATATTATTATATCAAACTTTTTATGACTGACCTATATGATCATTCACTACATAAAACTTATCAATTAAGACTTAATAATGAAACTAATATTAGAGAAAATATATTTCAAGCATTGGAAGATTTTAAACGATTAGAAACCGATTTAACCATTTATCCACAAGATCAGCGTTCCTTGTATGACAATAGATTTCCTCTAGCAAACAATCGTATTTTTCCTGATTTACAAATAAGTGATTATGTTATGTGCATAAATAATTACAGGGAAAACGGAAATTTATTTACAGTAAGATACATTCATCCAAGCGAAAGATATTGCGAAGCATTATTGCTAGATCCAAATGATAACGGACAAGTATGGCTACTGATAATTTCTCCTAGTCTTGAAACAGTCGAAGAGGTAAAAAAATATTCAAACGTAAATTTAATAAATGATACTGTTACAAATATACTTTTTTAAATTAAAATAAAATTATATATTGTTTTATCATAAAGGATTCGCTCTATACTATTAATTATATATTATTATATATTATTATTTATGTCAGTCGTGAATGTTAAAGTATCCAATATTCGGCCAAAATTTTCTAATCTTAAAGAATGGATGAACGAACCTAATAATTTTTATATTGGAAGATCCGGAGTAGTATTTATTGACAGTGTTCGTTTTCCTCCAGAACAATCTATTTTTGCAAATCCATTCAAAATTAATAAAAAAGGTGACAATAATGGCACAAGAGATGAAGTCATTGCAAAATATAAAAGTTGGATAAATCAAAAAATACAAGAAAATTCTAAAATAAAATTAGAGTTATTAAATCTAAAAGGAAAAACATTGGGATGTTGGTGTAAACCTGAAAAATGTCATGGAGATGTACTTTTGGAATTGATCGATTTTTACTCAAAAGAATAATTAATTCATAATATTGCTTCAAGTATATCACATACTCTTCCATATATTTTTTCTCTTGACATAAATACATATTTTTGTTTTTTATAATCTCTGTTCCACATTTCGTTTAATTTTTTAACTTCATTATAACTACATTCGTGTTTATATACATTGGAGACAAATTTTATAGTATCATTTTCATTTTTTTTGATATTATTGAACATTCTATCTTTATTTTCAATGAACGTTTGTTCAATAAATCTATTACATTTTTGTTTAAAAACCGTATCGGTATCTATTTTTATATAAAAATTATATTTTGCATGCATATTATAGTAAAAATCTTTGTGCCACCACGGCATGTGGTTGAGACCCACAAAAACGATTGGTTTTGTTTGTTTGTTAATATAGTCGTCAATCCATTTTTGATATTTATTTTTATCAAATTTATCATTTTTATTAAATTTGAATTTTGAAAATCCCCCATATTCTTTTTTGACAAAATCGTATCTTAAAATATCTAAATCCATCACAACTATTTTATCATCAAACTTATATTTTAATTTGTTACCCAGTGTCGTTTTTCCTGCTCCAGATGGACCCGAAATGTGAATTATAGTATTTGAATTTCCGCCAACTAATTTATTAATGTTTTCATTATCCATTATTGTTTCGTTTGATGAATTATCAACACTTTTAACATTTTCCAATAATTTTAAATATTTAATCTTATATTTTAAATATTTATAATAATAATCTGTCATATACTATAGTCTAATAAAAAACATTTATTTTTATTTATGATAACTGTTTGGACTTGAAATATGCAGTTTTATATTTTATGTATTTTTTATAATAAATTTCATTTTTATTATATTTGTTATCTTTGTCGTTTTTCAAAAATCCGCCCGTACTTGGAATATTAACTACATTTAATAAATCAATATTTTCCATCACATTATAATTTAATTTATACACAGAATTTATAATTTGATTAATTTTTATCCAAAAATTTTCTACTTTTGTATTGTGACCATAATATTGTTTATATTGTCTAATTGCATTTTTGCATTCTGTACTATCATAATAGTTTGTCTCAAATTCTCCATTTATCAAACTAATAAAACCCATTAATAATTTTTGAGTATCGTTAGGTGTTAAAACATCAACATTTTCGTAAAAACTTTCGGCATATGTTCTAAAGTGTTTTCCCGTAATAGTACTAAATATCAAAATTACGTCTGGAGTATTTTGTTCTATGTACAATGATAAGCTCAAATACTCAGAAAATGAAATTATAAATATGCTTTTCATTCCAAAAATTGAAATTATTATTCCAGGATAATCTTTATTAAACATTAATTTTTTTATATTTGATAAAGGATTTCTGTTATTGTTATATATTAACTTGGAAACATTAATTCCTGGAAGTATTGGGATATAATTGTCATATAACGAATTAAATGCGTCATTCAGTTTTTTTATATTTTTATATGTTTTTCCTTTGTTAATTTCCTCAACAATTCGCACAATACTATCATTGTCAATTTCTTGTGACGTATTTTTTAAATAAGTTAAAAACATATTATAATATGAGGAAAATTGTAATTTGTCATCATCTATTATTATATGTTCCTCTGGACCAATTTTGTTAGTGTTAAACATTACGTATTTTTCAAAATTTAATTCTTTAGTGTTTTCTAAGGATAGCATTGGAACAATATTTTCCATTAAATTTTCCAAAGTTCTTTTTTTAATTAATATTCTTTCTTTTTCTTTTTCCTTTTCCGTTGTCTTTTCTTGTTCTCGTTCTTGTGTTCTCTCTCTTTCCAATTGTATAACTGGCAACGATAAATTATTTTCACACAAAAAAATTCCGGGAACGTTATAAATTTTCTTAATTATCTCCAATATTAATCTTTGTTCTTCATAAAAATACGAAACTATTTTTTTCTTATAATCACTTATGATAGTCGGTGTACTTACCACAACACAATAAGGAGATACATCATAATTACTTTGTCTATTTTCTATAAGTTTTTTCATTCTTGAATCGCTCAATAGATTATTGTACATTTCTAAATTTTGTATGGCTAATCTTGTAAAAGTTTTTAATGTTTGTTTATTGTAAGTGTCTAATTTATTATTTTTTTGTTTATTTTGTTGTTCAATTATCCAATTTAAAAATGTGTATTTTGTAATAGGTAATTTTGTGTTTGTCACTTCATAATTCTCGGTTAATAATTTTATGCTGTCTTTATCAAAATCTTTGTTTGAATCACACATTTTTGTACAAGCTTTGTCAGACAATAATATATCAAAAGATTGTCCAGCTTTGAGTTTTCTCAATCTAAACATTCCCTGAGCCAAATCTCTAAGATAATTGTAATGATCTATCGTCACTATTCCCTTGGCAGTTGCTGGTAATTGTATATTAATTCCAGTTATGTGCGATTGGTCAAAATATATGTATAATTTATCCATTGTATGAATTATTTCATCATATTTTATGCTCTGTACTTTGTTTATACTCGAACTATCTGTCTCGTCATACATAATATTACTAATATCAATTATATATTTGTCATTTTTATTATCGAGATATAATACAAATTTAGATTGTACTCCGGCATCTTGTAAATATTTTGCCCATATACACGCTACTTCCTTATTTGAAAAATTTGTAAAAAATGAACCTACGTCCGTTATAGCATCATATTTTTTATTGGCAATCTGTAAAATTATTTTATTATCAAACACATTATTTTCTGTTTTGTAATATTTAATTGGTTTATTAATTTCTTCACCCACCAAACAACAATAAATTTCACCATCTACGACATTGTCCGCATTTATATTAAAAATTAGTTCGTCGTTTTTAAGTTTTACTTCGCTATTTAAATATTTTAAAATATTTCTGACATTTTCAACGTATAGTGTTCCGGTATATCCGGACAAATGTTTAACTATATTTTTTTGTATCATGTCGTTTGATGATATATTATAGTTTGAATTTTTAAAAAATATGTATATCTTAAACACAGTTATTATATAACTATTTATTATGTTTTCGGTATTATCTGTATATTCTATTTTTTCTTTTGCATATTTATTTATTAAATAATCATTTTTTAACATTTCACCCACATACACTATATTTTCTGGTAATTCTATTATTTTATCATTGAGGGACTCGTATATTATTTTATAATCCTTCTCAAGATTTATAAGTTCTATTTCCAACAAATCTTTTTTCTTTTTATCACTATCTGCCAATCTTAATAATTGTGTATGTTTTAAAAGATATTCATTTGATAAGTTCTTTATTAATTCAAACACATTTGTAATATTTAATCCGTCTTTGTAATAACAAATACATGTTAATATCATTGTAACAAATATATTACCAAATTCGGATCCATAAGCCGGTTTATTCAAACCATCATAAGGCAATGCGACAAATAATGACTTTTTGTTGTCTTTACAATCAGCATCTAATAAATTACCAAATCCATAATGTCTGGATTTTATAATGTTATTCAATAATAATATAGTGTCTGTTAATATATAATTTATATCGTGTGCCAATTTTGGTTCCATATTTTCCATTAATGTTTCGTAGGTTAGTTCTTTTATTTTTCTCAGTCTAAGGTCTTCCACAGAAAAACCAGATTCCAGTAAAAATTTTACTATCAGGCAAGTATCCTCTAATCCATATTTTATATTTGTCGATGTGAATATCATATTGTCAAACTTAAATGCATTCTGTTTATACGGGAAATTTTGTTTAAATATATTTTTACTCAGTTCATAAATAAAACTAAATATTTTTATGTCACTTTCATTGTGAGAATTTATGTTTAATTGATTTTTACTTACACTCGGTAAATATTTTCCGTCACTAAATTCTTTAGGAAAATTTAATTCGGATTTTACCACATCCAATATTTCATCAACTTCATCCATAATAATTTTACTATCTTTGTATTCATCCAATATATTAATTATTTTTTCTTCTTTCACATAAGTTCCAATGTCATATGTACTTTTTTTAAGATTTGGCTCTTTTGGGTTTTCGTGATATTTAAATTTTTCATGATTCAATATACTAGTCTTAAAATCAATATCACTCATCACATAAATTGCATTTTTAAGTTTTAAATTATTATTAAATGTATTTGCCGATACTGTATCAAGCGTATTTAAGGAACCTGGACTAAATTGTATATTATATAAACTAACGTTGAACAACAAAGATTTACTTATAACTGCGTCCATCGTCGTTTTAATTAATGTCGTAAGAGTGACATCTATAAATTTCTTTCCTGATAACACATAATATAATCCCAAATATGGAGTTAATACGTCCGTTTTACCAGCAGCCATAATTAATTGATATAAATCGAACTTTTTATCTTCAACTGTGCTGTCTAAATTGTTTATTATTCGATAGAGCAGATTCAATTGATCTTCTCTTATAATCCCAAAACTAAATTCATATAAAAATCTCAATGTGTTATATAAACATGATGGCGATTCTTCTCTTTTTTCTATTTTAAGATTCACCTTAGAGTCATCATCAGACATTAATATAATTTTGTGGTGAAACGGTAAATTACATAACACACTAAACACGTCTAAATTTATATTATAATAGTCGTCATTTAATAATTCTTTAACTTTATCGCTCAAAATCAAATTTAAATAATTCAAATTATTAAATAACGTTGTTGCGGATATTAATCCTGTCTCTTTTTCAATTGTTATATAATTTTCAGTTATATATTTTTTAAAATCCATTATTTGATTAAAATTTAAACTATCTATAATCTTGTTCTTTTGTTCTAAAATATAATTACTAAGTAGTAATCCCGTGTATGTTATGTCTTTAATTAATTTTTTGTAATTTTTTCCGCTTATATTGTATTTATCTGCCATCACAAATGTATTTATTTTTTTAGTATCCTCCGTTCCGATTAATCGATTATCTATTTTTTCACTTTCCGACTTTTTTATTCTGGTAATTTCGCAAACGTTAATTACATTTATTAAATTTTTAATTTTTGCCATTGTATTGTCATGTATATGTATATCTTTTTGTAAACCAATATAATCAATCGCACTTCTTTGCAAAGAACTATTTGTGTATGGCACATAAGTTGATTTATACATAATTTCACCCGTGTTTTGGTCGAAAAATTTATCTATATTTTCACTCATATTATTTATTAGATAATATGCGCTCATTTTATTATAAATTTTTCTTCCCATAGATAAATTTAGTGCATCCAATTCAATACAAGCCTCACTACCTATCGGATTTTGTGTACGATAAATCAAATTATTTGTATCATCAATTTTTATTGCTTGTGAGATAAATGTAACAGTGTTTTCTTTAAATATTTCGGAAATTTGTCCATAAATATAATCATCAAGCAATGCAGTTTTTGTTAATGCGGTTGTGTCCACGCTTACTGTAATATCTTTTTTTGGTATTATTCGTATTATGAACCGTGGTAATATTGACGGATTATCATCAGTATATATTAAACAAATTTTTTGTGTAGGTGACTCAAAATATAACCACATCATATATTTATTATTATCATATTCAAAATTGTATAAATATCGAGTCAAACCATATATTTCATTTTTAAAAAATAACGGTTCTACTTTTTCTTGTTTGGCAATAGATGTATTAATACTTTGTACGAATGTCAAATAATTATAAATTCCGTTATCGATATCTGTTTTAAATTTATCTATGTCTATGACATACTCATTGCTATAAAAATCAATTTTATTATTTTTTAGTTCAGAGGTTAAATTTCCTTCAGCAAAATATGACGATACTATACTATAATATAATGGTTTATACTTAAGTTCTCTAATCATTATATAATCTTTATATTTATTTTTGGTGTATTTCGACACTGTGTTCATCGTTGTGAAATTAGGTTCAAAATCATAATTTTTTGTAGATATCGAATATATTATTTCTCTCATTGTGGTATGTAATTTTGTATTTAATATTGACGACAGCGCGATGTTATTTAATATAGTACTTTCTGGATTGTTAAATACAAATGAAAATAACTTTAATAATATTTTTATTACGTCGTGTCTTGAAGTTTTCAAATCATTTTTAATAATTTCCCCCAACTTTGTATTTTTTTTTATTATTTCGCGTGTTAATAATAATTTATTAAACTGTATTCCATAATTATCATAATCGTTTATTTCTTTTTGTAAATACATAACAAATGTATTAAATACGTTGTATGAAATGTATGATAAATTGTTTTGATAATATCTATATAAATAATACGATATTTGTTCTAAATTTGTGTATTTAATAAATAATTTAGAACTGTGATATTCATAGATATATAATTTATTAGACGGTTTGAGTAAATAATGATTATAGTCTACGTCATTTGTCCAGGTTTTTAAATTATCCCTGAAAAATTTAAAACTATTGTCAGTATTGATTTTTTCATAAAAACTAAAACAGAATATATATTTATCCGATACTAAACTATACGCGTCTGGTACTAATTCGTACGCTCTCGGCGTTTCGTCTGCAAAATTAAGATTTTCATAATTTTTATTATTGTAGTTCAACGTGATTTTACCTTCAGTTTTATTAAACATTATTAGCACTTCAAAACTACTTAAATATAATACTATGTCATTATCACATTTCCATATTATTATATTAAGTATATCTTCAACATTCGATATGATTTTTATTAGTTTTTTAAATTTATCGATACAAGTCTGAACAACTTCTTTTTCAAATGACTCATTATTATTATGCGTTAATAATAATACATCCATTGATAGTTCCGTTTTTTTAATTTTTTTATCCTTTAATTTGTACGTTCCACCCTCGTTCGTAATTTCATACATCAAAGTATACTCATCGTTTATTTTTATTGTCATTTTTTTTTCCGTACCAGATACATTCGTTATCATAATTCTATTTTCGGTGCCAAATATATATTCATTAAATTTTTTGTTAAAATACGGTATGTCTATTAGACTCCTGTATATTAATTTCTCATAAAAATGTTCTGTAGTCTCTTCTGGTTTATTGTCGCTCGATAATAAAAACCATTCTTTTGTTTCTGCAATTATCGATACATTATATAATTCCTTCGTCATTATTTCAAACTTGTATCTATCCGTTCCATTTTTTTTTCCGGAGAAACATGCTTGAATGCTAACTATTCCAACCAAAGACACAGAATTATTTATATCAAGATAGTAAATATTGTAAAAGTTTGGTGTAACTTTTGGAGGCACCACATTGTATTCTATGAAATTCATATTCGTGTCGTTATTTATAAATAATAAAAAATCATTATGAATACCCTTTATTACAATATTTAATAATTTAACAAGATTAACTCCAGGATTTTTTTGTGTGCTCAAATCTAATAAAAAATTATCTGTTGTGTTGTAAAACTTAAAAAATGAAAATTTGTTAATATACGTCGAAATGTCTGTCTGTAAATTATCATCAAATTTTGCAGCTGGATTCGAGTTAATTCTGTCAATTCTACCGAGTGATTTTATTTTAGTGATGTCTGGAAGAAATGAGGTTTTTAGTGGAGTTTTTACTAACAAATATGCCTTGTCGTCCGTTGACACATTTGAAATAAATGTTTGTTCATTTTTTTTAATAAATTCAATATCTTCTTTAATAACTGTGTTCGTTTGTATATTGGGACTTTCATTGTAATTATAAACATAAAGTTTACTTTTAATTTCTTCTTCATTAAATTTTTTAATTAAATTTTTTGTCATATAGTTGTACGACATTACATACATTATCATCGAATTTACACTATTTTTCTCTTTTTGCGAAAAAATATTATTTAGTTTATTAGTTGTATCGTTTTCTGTTGAACTTTTTGGACATACATTATATTTATTGTATATTTTTGCAATGTTTGTAATTATTGTATTGTCAAGTTTCGCACCGTATATCACTAATTTTAATAAGTAAAATTTAGCCCAAATTTTATTTGTGTCAAATATTTTTATAATAGAATCAATTGCTGTTTTGTAATCACACAAATATTTTTTAATTTTTTTTTTAAATTTTTTGTCGTCTGAGTAATTATTTTTAATTAAAAATAATACTAATCCAATATTAAATATGTTTATTAGAGGAGCTTTCTCATAATTATCAAAAATATTGTGTATAACATTATAATTTGATGCAAATAAATACATTAAGTTCATCTTTGGATTATCAATGTTATATTCATATAAATTGAGTTTTCCATTACTAAAATTAAAAATATTATTAAACTCTAATGATATCTCAATATCAGTCTCAATAAAATTATTTTCTATCATTCTATTGATAAAATTCATTAAATTATTAATAAAATCACTATTGACCTCTTTCGAATCAATGGTGGAATAAATATTAGAACATTTTAAAGAAAATGCTGGCATAAAACTTATTATAGAAGCCGACGTACAATCGTACTCATTAAATGTTAGAGTATTTATTTTTTTATCTGTATAGCTAGTGTCAAAATCAACAAAATAAAATAATAATAGACTTGATAACATATTAATTTTTTTTTTATTGTCGGGTTGAATATAATCAACAAGACCAGAAAAAGTTGTTTCATTACGTCCAATGAGTGTGTTGGAATATTTTAATATTTCTTTTAAAAATTTATTTGTTGGAGTATCAATGCGTTCAATTCTTTTTTTTTTATTGGTAATAAAATCAGTTTTATTTTTAAGCAGTTCTGTCGGAATATAAACGTGCTCAGTCGAAGAATATATTTGTTCTATAACACCGTCTTCGTATATAAAATAATCCCAGTAATCACGTATTAATGAAATTATTCTTTCGTTATTTTCCAAATTTAATTGATTAAACGCTAAATGACTAATAATTTTTTCTGTTAGTCGCGAGTTTCTACCACCAAAAGTCTGCGGAAAAAAATTTCTAACTATGTACAAATACCATACAATTTTTAAATTAAATGCAAATGAATTATAGGGGTCTTTATCCGTTATGTGATTGTCAAAATATTCATTTTTGTCAAATTTAATTTTTGAAAAACATATATCTATATATTTAATGAACGTCATCATATCATCACCTACCGCAGATAAATTGTTTGGGGCATATGTTACACTCTCACATTTTATTGCTAATTTTTTTGTCAGTTTAATCATTAAAACTATAATCGTACCCATTTCGTTAAAGTCATTCTCAATAAATTCTTTTAAAATGTCATTGATTTTAACGATAACTTCATAAAAATCGCCATCGAGTGTAATCAAAACATCAATTCGTTCTAAATCAATTGGTCGCGAAATTTCAATTGTTTTTTTTGCGATGTTGATACTTTTACTATCATATATCGAAATGGGTAATTCTTTATCTTTGATTGAAGGTAATTTATTTTTTATTTTTATAGAGTTTAGCAGCATAAATATTTGGTCGCATTGTAAAGATAAATTAACAAAATTTTCCTGTATATAATGCGTTCTTTCGTTTAAAACTATTAAAATATAATTTATTGTAATCTCTGGTTTTGGACTGTCGATACTGTTCACTATTTCTTCTATTAATAAATCACAATAATCATGATTTGTGGATATTTCTACTAATGTATTTTTATAAATATCTAGAATTTTTGCATAATAATTCTTCATTATTACATCTATTGATTTTTGAAATTTTTCATTATTTTCCACATTAATGTCATTATATAAATTAGGTAATAGTGTGGCTGTGATTGAACAACTACCAGCCAATTGCATTGGAAGTTGTGCAACCAAATACTGACCTTTAATATTTTCGAACAAGAATTTATTGGCATCATCAACATTTTTATTTTTATTTATTCCGCATATTTTACTTCCTATTATGTCCATATATAATATTTCAACTGGATCCATCGTATCATTTGATGACTTTAAAAATCTATTAGTGTTTTTATCAAAAAATAATTCAAGTGACATAATTTCAGCCAAAATATCCAAAATAAAATCTTTTTCAAAGTTGATTTTATCACCGGCAGCATCAATCATATGTTTAAATATGATTATTCCATTACACCTATCAATTATTTTTTCACTTTTCTCGCTGTGATAAGTGACTCCTTTACCGATATTTATAAATCCAAAATACCATAAATTTTCTTTTTTAAATATAATAAATGTTATTGTGTGATTGCTCAAACCACTAGAGTAATAATTACATTTAGTTTCTGTTAACTCTATTTTTTCTTTGTAATAGTCCTTTAAATTTTTATATTCATTTAAGTTTCCGTCTATAATTGGCTGCGTTATTATTATGTCTTGATTTGGTAACTTATTTTTTGAAGAATATTGAATATAATAATTTGTATTAAATATGTAGTTAGATAAAATGTATGCCAAAGTAGAATTACTACCGTCCTGAAAAAAATTATAAAATATATGATGATAATATGCTTTTTTAATAGTATTTATGTATAGTGTGTATTTGTCCGGTTCACTTTTTTCAAATTCATCATCTTGTATGTTAAGCGTCAGAAAATTTTTGTAAAAATTATTTAAAAATTTTAAATGTTCATAAATATTGTTTGATGTCATATATAAATAGTAATTATAAAAATTTATTATAAAAATTTATTATAAAAATTTTTTACGGCTTATATAAATTATATAAAATTATACACTTTTTAAGTACGGTTAAAAAATTACATTTTTAAATATAATTGATTCTTCTATATAATTAAATTTATCTTTTGTCATTGAATATAAGTATGCTAATTCAGAAGTTGGATATTTTTTTAACGTATCAATCCAGTTCGAATGCGATTTAATTTTATTTATAAAATCATCCGAAAAAATTTCATTATAATTTACTTCCTTCCGTTCATTAAAATCATGTTGAAGACGCATTATGAGAGAATATGGATGCATTATTACTGATGTTTTTAATATATGTTATATACAACTATCAACATATATTAAAAATCAATTTTTTACGTGTTGAAAATATTTTTTTAAAGTTTAATTACGACTTTAAAAAAATACTTTACCTATTAATACTAAATCAAATTCATCACACAATACTGGCTAAGTTCATCGGAAATTCCTGGCAAGACTGTATAATCATCTGTAATGTCATAATTTAAGGACTTGAAAAATGCGATTGCTTCTTTCAAATTCCTAGCTACTTTTTCAGTATTCAATGCGTCTGGATCGGTCGCTCGTTGCCAATACTGAGCACTGTACCCTTGAAATACCAAATAACCAGCCTCTTCCAATTCCTTAGTATATTGAGCGTTAAATTTGCTTTCTTCAGCATCAACTTCTGCCGCGTCGACAGCATCAATTTGCATTTGTCTTGACTTTGAGCGCTTATCCTTTTTAGCCTGTTTGAAGGCATATGCTTTGTCAGCGTGAGAACTCATTATAATACTTTATTGTGAAAGGCTAGATATATTATAGTTGTCGATATGACGATTCCAAAAAGTTAAAATTTCAATTTTATTAGCATCAAAAGATTGAAATTTTTACCTTTTGAATGTCTTATTTACTATTCATTACAAGACACTTCTTTAATACATCACTTTACCAATGATTACAGTCATTCTCGCTTTTTTAAGCATGACAATTGCGGTGGTTTGGAGTGCTATTTTCCTTCCCGCGACCCTTTTGGGTATTCGAGTCAACAAAGTATCAGGGCTCAAAATGAAGAAATTTCTCAAAAAGGTATCTTATGCGTCTATTTGGACAAACGACGAACCTGAAGGATGGATTTATGGAAAGTGGTTTGTTGGTTACGTTCATGTTGTTTCTGGAGAAAGAAAAGATACGCGTGATTTGTGGATTGTCTCTACAAAGAAGTTTTATGACTCCGAAATTCAACAAAATGAAGTTAGCGATACTGGTAAATCCAACACCATTACCTACTGGGTACGAGAGGGTATGTTTTGGAACTTAACTTATTCTTCTCGTCAATTGGCACTTCCTAAAAAGGAAATTCGCAGTAAACAGTCATCCGCGATTAAACAAATTATGACCATGTACGACGCAAAAAATTATGCGGTATGTTTGTTGTACGGAAAGGCTGGCGGAGGAAAGTCAATGACAGTTCAATACTTGTGCGCAGAGTTATTGAAAACCAAAAAATCAGTGCATTTTTGTGAAACTTTGTGTCTTCATGAACAAGGAGATAACTTTGACTCTTTCTACAATAAGATTAGTCCTAGCGAAGAAAGTCCAATTGTTATCGTCTTTGAAGAAGTTGATGGAATAATTGAAAAATTACATGGAGGTAAAATTGAACAAAAACATATCCCAGTCCAAGTCAAAAATAAGACTGATTGGAACTCTTTTTTGGACAAGTTCGACCGAGAAATTTATCCTCATGTTATACTACTGATGACGACTAACAAGTCTGCAGAATATTTTGACGAACTGGATCCTTCGTATATGAGGGAGGGACGTGTCGACTTGAAAATTGAATTTTGAAAATAAAATTTAATCTCATTTTTATAGGAATGTCCATGCACAAAATAAATTTCGTAGGTGTTAACACATGCGAGGTGGCCAATTTTCTTCACTCCTTTTCAAAATTTCCTCATTTTTAAATAAAATTAAATGCTTTTCCTTTACTGGTAATGAATCTAAATGAAATTCAAAAGTGGGTATATTTTTACACCACTTGACTATATTTTTACTTGCAAATCTCATTTTTCTCAACCCGTTGTAATATTTGCAAATATTGTTCGGGCTTGTGTTTTCTCGAATTTTTATAATAATTTCTTCTTCCGTTAAATCATTCACAAAAATTTTATCTATCATTCCTTTATCCATATTCAATAGCTCATAACTTATATAAAGTCCGTATTGATGTGTGTCCTCTATGTTAGCAATTTTTGTAAAAGCTCTTATACTCTCTAATAATTTATTATCGTTATCTTCCGTACTTTTTATAAAATTATCTTCATAATAAAAGTAATATATTCCCCACCCGCATTTATAATACAAAAATTTATACATGGAATTATATAATATATATACTAACTGATTTAAATTTTTATTTTTGTCATGTGCAATTGTAATAAATTTTGTACATATAATCATCGTGCGCTCAATCATCATTATTTTGAAAGCATCGATTACACCTTTTCTCGTTTTTTCTATTGCTGAACCTAGTATTTGAAATCCATTTTCAAAGTTATAACTTATTTTAGTTAGCACTAGACCAATTTCATTTAAAATAGATATATTATTTTCAGAAAATATTTCATTTTTGTCAATTGGTAACATATCAGCATCCGCAAACACCGAATAAGTGTATTTTTCTAAATCTTCAACATTAATCACACATTTATACAAATCAACACGCATAATTAGCGAATACCCCGAACATTTTGGTAATATGTTTGGATACCGAACGTTTAAATCTTTCACTATTTTTAAAGACCATACATCTTTAACGCATAGACTAACTTTTTCATTTCTGTTTATCAGGTCAAACGTCATTCTCAAATTAATTAAAGTAACTGGTTTTAATTGCATACTATCGATCCAAAAATTTATACTTGCATTTGGATTTAGTTTAGACCAGGAAATTAATTTATTTAAAAAAGAATTTTCTTTTAGTTTAAGTATTTTATCAACAGTATTGACTTCAAAATAATCATCTGTATTTCCTAAAATTGATAAACATTTTTCAGTATATGAATCAACTCTAAGCCACATAAAATTAATTGAATAACTTTTTTTTATAAATATGTCCCTACAAATCCCGTTTTCTGTATCGAAATTATCATTTAAAACTCGGTTTAATTCGCAGAACATATTATGTTTTTTATTTATGATAATATGCATATTATTAAATAATATACTGGAATGCAATGCATCATTTGAATATACATAAGCTAAATTGAAAGTTTCTAATAAAGTGTCCAATAATAAATCGTTTTTACATAAATAAACAAAGCCTAAATTCATATCACCGCAATTTATAAACACACTCATCACAATAATTTCTTCTTTTTCTTCACCTATTTCTTCTGTTATATAATATTTATCGTTTTTAAATTTTACATTGTACTTTTTATTTAAAAAACTAATCTTAACTTCAGTTTCATCTATTTTTTCTTTTACATATGGATATTTTTCGTAAAAATCATTTAAAATTAGACTACCGCCAATCTGATTTTGTAATTGTAAGTATTTGTGTTTATATTTATAATATTTTGTTTTATAACTCATTTTTGTAATATGTGTATATATTATAAAAATTATAAATTTTAAAAATGTACTTTATTTTACTTTATTTTACTTTATTTTACTTTATTTTACTTTATTTTACTTTATTTTACTTTATTTTACTACGACTGTTTTCTTATTGTAAAGACTTTTCTTTAAGTGTTCTTTGGCCTTCCCATTTAAACATTTACCTCTTTTTAGTTCACTTAAAACTAGTACATTACCGTCTATGTCTACTGGTTCTTTATGTTCGTTATATTCATATGGTTCATTATTATTCATTATGTCCATAACGTGCATTTCTTTATTTATTTTTTTCTTTATTTTATCATTTTTTTGTATTTTATCATACAATTCTTCATTTCTGTCCTCGCAAAATATTATTGCTTTATCAAATAATGTATTTACAATTTCATCTGCATTAGCTATATTCCATGTTTTGCCATCATAAATCATAGCTTTATTTCTTGAAAAATCACTTATAAAAACATTCATAAATTCTTGGAATTCAGGATTAAAATGTATTCCTTCTATAATTTTAGATGGTATTAATGCACCGGAAGAATTAAGAAGAGTTTTAATAAAAAAATCATTACTTATTTTACTTAAATCCTCTTTACCAAACTCTATTTTAATATTGTTTGTTGTTACATTACCATTAAGTTGGTTATTTACCTGATTATTTATCTTGT
>Ga0214192_1000470_pt1 | contig 25012 bp, 11 predicted proteins | sample TroBogEpilimnion_44_FD_153030 | JGI IMG/M metagenome (GOLD analysis project Ga0214192, IMG submission 153030) | Freshwater microbial communities from Trout Bog Lake, WI - 29JUL2008 epilimnion | ecosystem: Environmental > Aquatic > Freshwater > Lake > Epilimnion/Euphotic zone | place: Trout Bog... | reverse complement strand
AGAAAAAGTAAATTTACTACTGAAATATTAAATTTTATTAAAGATTTAATTAAAAATAATATAACTATAACACTCGCTAAAATAAGTAAAAAAGTAAATAAACAATATAAAATAAATGCTTCAATATCACATCTTTATTATATAATTAAATATAAACTTAAATTAACTCATAAACAACTAAGAACTAAATATTATCCATTAAAAAAATTACCAACACTTAAAAAAGATAAATATGAATATTATAAAGAATTAAAGAAAATAGGTATTGATAATATAATATCAATTGACGAAACTGGATTTTATTTAAATATGAAAAAAGCAAATGGTAGATGTATTAAAGGAAGTAGATGTTATGATACAACCTACACTTATCCATTTGTAAAATTTAATTTTATTTGTGCTATTAAAAATGGTAAAATAATCGGTTATAAATTATATAAAGATAGAGATGAAATAGATGCAGAAAAATTTAATACTTTTTATAATGATTATATTAAAAATAAATATACAAAGCATTTAATAATATTAGATAATGCTAGATTTCATAAATCTCAATTTGTAAAAGACAATATAATAAGTTCAAATAATAAAATAATATATTCGCTCCCATATAACCCAAATCTCAATCCAATAGAAAATCTATTTAGTCAATTAAAAAGTCATATAAAAAATAGGAGTCCTGATAATTACGAACAATTAAAAAATGATTTGGATTATATAATTAAAAATAAAGTATCAAAAGAACATTTAGAAAATTATTTTAAATATTTATTTATACAAGCAAATGATTTTATAAATATATATGAAGAAAAAACTAAATAGTAAAGTGTCCCAATATTCACCGAAAAAGGTGTAATAATTATTTTACTACTTAACGGACTTAAATATTTAATGGCTGATATTTGTCGTTCGTTCAACCATTTTTCAATATCTTTAATTTCATGACATTTTATTAAAGAAGCAAATTTTATTAACAATGATGTATTTTTAACATTTAAATTTGGATTTATAATTCCTAAAATATCCAATATGCCAAAATCTCTCATTATTTCTAAATAGTTTTTTTTTGAGCGATTGTTGATTGATAACATTTTTAATAATTCGTTAAATATACGAGAATATGACTTTGGCATCATTTCTTTAATCAAACCACAATTTTCTTTTATACCTTTTAATGTGAGTGAGTCTATAGTCAAATCTAATTCTACTGATTGTCTAAACGCTCTCATTATTCTATTTGGTTCTTCGATAAATCGTTTACTTGGATCTTCTACACATTTCCAAATTTTATTTTTAATGTCGGTCATGCCATCAAACGGATCTATAAATTTTTCAAATTGAGGAATTTTGTTTTTATTAATGTCTAAAAATTCTAGATCCGTTAAAGAATAAATAGGAAATCCTATAGCATTAATTGTAGCATCTCGTCTTCTAAAATCTTCTTCTATTATTAAATCCTTATCACAGTCAATTACAAAATCAGTGTATCCGTAGCCAGTTGATATTTCTTTTCTCGGAAGGGCAAATTCATAATTTTCGGAATTATAGTTTAAAATTATAATTCCGAATGATGCTCCGACTTCTTTCGTTTTACCATATTTTGTTAATATTGTTATTATGGTGGTTTCATCTAATTTTCTTACCAAATAATCAAAATCTTTGATTTCAATGTTGGTTGAGTGAAAATAATTGTATAAATAATTTCTTACTGCGCCTCCAACAACATATATTTCTCCTCCAGAATTTCTTATGTCTTGCACATAATCTGAGTGAGATTTATCAGATACAATATTAATGTTATCCATCATTAAGTTTTAAATATTAATCTGTTGTTTATAATTCATCCAATTTATTTAACATTTCAATTATTTTTGGATATTCGTATTGAACATATCCGTTGTTAATTTTATATATGTAAGAGTCAAAATCAATTATAACATCTAAATTTTTATTAATTTCCTTATATTCTGGAGATTCGTCATTTGCGACGGCAGACAATTTATCTAAATAAAAATTTTCTTTTTCTTTAATTTTATTTATTAACTTTGTAACAATATTATATTCTTTATCTAAAGTATCGAATAAATCTTTAAACTCAATATCATACTCATTCATTTTAATACAGTAATCATTAACGCTATCATCAGTTAAATTTGTTTCAACAAATAATTTTATTAGTGTATCGTTTGCATAACCATATAAGTCACCGTATAAACTTTCTAGTTTTATTAATAATTCCTTCTTTACCTGGTTTTTTTCAAAACTTCCGGAATCCATTAACGAATATATTTTCATTTGTTTATTTATTGTATCATATTCATCTATTAAACCTCTAAAATATTTAATTTGTTCATCGTATTTTTTATTATCGTCTTCATAAATTTCGATTCCGTTAGTATCTTCTTCGGCAGATTCCAAATTAATAATTGGTGTATTGTTTTGTATTAGGTAAATAGAGTAGTTCAATTTATAATCGTTAAGTAGCTCCCTATATTTATCTTGAGAAATATCAGAATAATTTTGTGTTGTTAACCATTCTAATATTTCTTTTACATTGGCCGAAATATCAGATTTTATATTACTATCAAGTTTAACCTCGGCACTATTAATATTTTCCAATATTCTTTTAGAACTATCTATTAGTGACAAATAAGATTCTTTTTGCATTTTGTCCAATCTATCAATTTGATCCATTTTTTTTGCATTTTCCACAATTTTATCTAGTTCTTCCTGAGAAAGATTTTGTTTATTGCCCGATACTTGTACAATTTTTTTATTTAAAGGATTTTTTAAATCTTCGGCTTTGATTTTAATAATACCGTCAGTATCTATTTCAAAAGTTATTTGAATTTCCGGAATGCCTCGTTTTTCTTTTTCAATTCCCGACAATACAAAATCACCTATCAAAAAATTATCTTTTGTCAATTTACGTTCTCCTTCATATATTTTAATGGATATCCATTCAGTATTATCTGTGTCGGTTGTGTATTTTCTTGTTTTTTTTACAGGAATAATTGTTCCCCTCGGAATTAAAAAATCCATTATTCCACCAGATGTTTCTAGTCCGATCGATAATGGTGATCTATCGACCAAGAGCAATTTATCTTCAATATTAGAACTACTTGTTAACATGTAACCTTGTATAGATGCACCGATCGACACAACTGTATCGGGATCTATTGAACAATTTACATCCTTATTAAAAAAACGTTCTACATTATATCTAATTATAGGAATTCTGGTCATTCCTCCGACCATAATAATCTCGTCAATTTTGTCCTTTTCTAACTCGCATAATGTAAGTACATCGTGCAACGGCTTTACGGCCAATCTTATTAAATCTTCACAAATTTCATTAAATTTTTCTCTGCTTAAAGAAACAGACAAATTTTTATTATCAAAAAAATTATTTATTTTTAATTTTGTATTTAAATTATCCGTCAAAGCTATTTTTGTGTGTTCTGCTAAATATTTTAATTTTTGTAAAGTATTTTCATCAATGTTTTCTATAAAATAATTTTTATCTATCTTGTTTTCCGTAATAAATTCATTAATCACATACTCCATTATTTTATTATCAAAATCAGAACCGCCTAAATTATTATTTCCACAAGAACCTAATACTTCATAAACTCCATCGGAAATATATAATAAACATACATCTAGTGTACCTCCTCCTAAATCATATACGATGATATGTTTATTTGAATTATTTAAATTTTTTCCGAGTCCATAACACAAAGCGGCTGCAGTAGGTTCATTAATTAATCTCAATACATTGAATCCTGCATTCTGAGAACAACTTTTAACAATTTCTCTTTGATTTTTATTAAAATAAGCAGGAACTGAAATCACCGCATTACTTATTGTCACCACACAGTTAAATTTATTAGACAGAAAGGTTTCAGCCCTTGCCTTAAAACTCATAAACAAGTGAGTAGCTATTTCTTCCGGATAATAATATTTTTCAGAATTTGAATCGTATATACATATATTATCGGATTCATCTGGCACAACAGTATACGCCAAAATGTTAATTTGAGACTCCGACAATTCAGAATATTTTTTTCCCAACAATTTCTTTATTTCGTACACTAAAAATATATTTTTATTGCTTACTTCAGTGTTTGTTTTTTCAAAAATGTTTTTTCTTAAATATGCTTCTTTACCTATAATTTTTTTATTTGGTGTAATTTCAATTACCGTGGGAATAACTTGAGAATCATCCAAATCACATATATTTAACGCTTTATTTTTATACCACACTGTCAAACATGAATTTGTTGTACCAAAATCTATCCCTAAACATAAATTGTCATATTTAAAATGATTTATATTATTATTTGCTTTTGCCTCATCCACTTCATTTTTTTCATTTAGTGTTTCGTGCATACTTTGTTGTTCAACATTTTTATATGTTTCGTCTCCAAGATGATTTAGTTGTTCATCATTCAAATTTGAAGAATTTGTCATATTTTTATATTAATTAAATATTTGATTAATTTTTAAGGTAAAATTAATTAAATTAATATAGTCATAATAATTATATTATGCCAGGAGGTCTGATACAAATTGCAAGTTATGGTTCTCAAGATTTAACTCTGACAGGTAATCCGCAGATAACTTATTTTAAAATTGTATTTAGGAGATACACAAATTTTGGAATTAAAACGGTGGAAATACCATTTGATAATCCTGTCGATTTTGGTTCGACGTCTACAGTGACAATACCCAAATCAGGCGACTTATTAACAAAAACGACATTAAAAATAAAATTGCCGAGTTATGATTTGACTAATTTAAATAAAGAGTTGACGAACGATATGAAATTAGACAATACTCAAGCGTTTGATTTACAAAAATATTATTTATACTATGATTTTTTTATAAATTTTATTAATAAATTACAAAATATAGTAAATACGTTTTTTAAACAAAGTAACAATAATTTCAAATCTATTACATACATACAAGATCTGAAAAATTATATTCTCAAATTTTTACGACAAGACGAATATCTAGAATTTTTTAACATCGTCAGTTATTTTTTATACAGTGGAATTGAACCCCAAAAAAACAATATTCAGCATAAATACACGAGTACATATACAAATGCGTCGTTATTTTATTTGGATAATGATAGTGTACTGACATACATTTATTCAAATTATAAAGAAGTCGACTATAGCTACAATATATTTGAATTTATGATTAATGCAAACATGGATATTTTGCGAAATCTTAATGAAGTTTTATATGCCAAGTTAATTAATGGTTTTAGTGTTAAAAATATTGTTGCTATGGGTTGGACTAAAAAAATAGGAATTTTTATAATGGAAAATATAGAAATGTTTATTGGTAGTAATCTTATAACAAACATGAGTTCTAATTACGTAGATGTTTACGGACAACTAAACTATAAAAATGTGGAAATTTATAATAAAATGATAGGTAACGATCCGGATTTAAATAAGCCTGTAGTTAGTAATGATGAAAAATATCTTTATGTACCTTTACCTTTTTGGTTTCAAAATAATTATGGATTAGCGGTCCCGTTAATAGCTTTACAATTTAACAATATACAAATTAAAATTAAGTTCAGAAATTTAATTGATTCAATATTTTTTGATATTCCCAATGTAAGCTCTTTTACCAATGATAATTTGCGCAGTAAAATTGTAGATTTAATATTGAGTAATACTGTTAATATTTTTAGTTCACAAATGGAAATTACAATGTTGTTGGAATATGTTTATCTCGACAATATTGAAAGAAAGAAATTTGCACAGTCAAGTCACGAATATTTAATTACTCAAGTACAAGAAATAGTATTTAGTAATGTATCTCCTTTTATTTCTAATTTTGAACTAAATTTTTTTCACTGTTGTAAAACGTTATTTTGGAGTGCTAATCAATATAAATACATAAATAATGTGACAGGACAAAATTTATATGATAAATATACCGTATCACTGTATCAACCAACATATAATATTAATAATGCTAGCTATATTAATTATTTAAACTTGTTGTATAATCCAAATTATTTATTTAATGTCTATACTTTTATTGAAGGATTAAATGTAATAAATACCTCCCCAATCAATAATGATTTTTTTATTGCTGATATTACAACAGCTCTAACTCAAAACGGCAAATATATAAATTATGACGCATCACCTTTTATATCATCACAACTCACTTTAAATGGTGTGGAACTTGTAAACCAAAATAGTCCGTATTTCAATTATTTACAAGTGTACAATTATTATAAAAATACGCCTGAACTTGGTATTAACGTTTATTCTTTTTCTTTAAATCCTACAGAATCGCAGCCAGCGGGAGCATGTAATCTAAGCAGAATTCCCAAAACTTCTCTAAATTTTAATTTATTGAATCCTGACAATAATCTTTCTAGTGTGAACACAAATAATAACTATAACACCATTGATAATTTGTCCACAGGCAATCTAAATAATTATAAAATATATATTCAAGCAGAAAATTATAACGTGTTGAGATTTATTGGAGGAATTGTTGGTATTGCATTTACATATTAATTTGGGTTAAATTTTTATAAATATTATTATTTATAGTATTTATATTTATAATGCCGGGAGGATTTATACAATTATTAGCCACTGGAAAAGAAAAAGAATATTTAAACGACGTTCCACACATATCATTTTTTAAATGTTATTTTAGAAGACATACAAATTTTTTTATTAACAATATAGAAATATATTCAAATTACTATGAAAATAATGAAATCAACACCGTTCAAATACCAAATTCCGGAGACTTATTATCAAAAGGTTATCTAAAATTTAATTTTAACGAAAACTATATTGAATTATTGAACAATTATGACAATTTGACCTCAACACTCACTTCAGATATAACCACTCTTTATGATTCTTACAACATTTATATAAACCAATATAACAAAAATGATATGTCAGATATACAAATTTGTAAATTTATCTTTTTTAATAACAATGTCCCATATCTTAGTTTAATGAGTACAAATATTCAAAATGACCGTGATCTAATATTTAAAATAAAATTTGAACCGAACATACAATTTCAATTAGACGAATCTGGTGTTTTCAATAATATAAATTTACCGTATTTATATTATGGTTTTACATATATTATTGACTATAATGTAATACTCAATACAATTAATGAATCATATAATGTTTTAAATTTATTAACAACAAATATTAATTACAGTACACTGAGATATTTTAGACTAGATTTAAAAGATTTAAATATTGCGTTCAAATTTACGTTTGACGATTACAAAATATATCAATATTTATTAAATTATTGTATTCAAAATATAGATCAGAGTATTGCTTCAAATATTATTAAAATAAATCAATACGACATTTACGTTTCTTTATTTTTTAATATCAATAACCAAAATGGCGTCAATTTACTTATTAATACCGTTAACACTATTAAAAATCTCTTTAACGAATATAATTCTATATTTGCAAGATATTATAATAATAAAATTAAATATGCCGATATTGTAATTAAAAACTCTGAGTTTAATAAATTTATTAATAATATTTTTGGAAAAGAATATAACAATATCGTTTCAATAACACAAAATAATCAAAATGTAATTAACACACAATTTATACAATCTGGACAAAGTAAATCAACTCAAGTGACTAACTATGCGTACTACAATATTGTTTTTCCATCTAAAATATTATTAGATTATGCTGAAAATGTATTAAATAATTCCAAATATGAACAAAATCCGAATTATATTCAAATGGATATTTTTAATTTAAAAAAATCAATTATTTTTGGTAATTTGGATACAAATGACTTTAATGAAACATTAATCAACAACGAAACTTCTTTATTAAATAGTTCTAATATCAACAACCCATATTCAGTATCCTTAAATACATACATCAGACTATTAGTAAAACTATTTTGCAATAATTGTCATAATCCGACCATACAAGAATTTTTAACAATTATAAACAATCCTAAAAATATTATCAATTATTTCTTTTTAAATTATGGGAATGACATAAATAAATTTAACAAAATAATTTTGGACACACTGATTTTTAATAATGTATTGTTTCTAAACCAAGAATCAATCAGGAGTTTAGTATATCAAAAAGAAACAGTTGCTCATTATAATAATACAGTAACACAATTTGTAAGTAAAAAAATTTCAAGTTATGAAAACACAATAATTAACAACTATATTTTTAATAATGTTCTTGGAAACATAAATTCAAACTATTATTGTACATTTGACGTACTAAGAGTATTAATTCAAAGTATCGTAATTGCAAATTATACTTCACTAAACACTACTCAGATCATAACATTAAATTATTGTTATGACAATATTATAAATTACGAAAATAACAATAATGTATTCGATTTAGTAATGTTTAATTATTTATCTAATTTTAAAAATAATCAACAAGTAACATTATTTAGTATTGTAGAATCAGTATACGCAAATTTAGAATCTTTTTTATATTACACCATCTATTTATCAAAACTATTAGTTAGCTCAAACATTGTAATAGAAAATATTTATAACAAAAATAGTGACTATATATACTCTGTATCTGGACTAACACAACAAGTGGTAACCGAAAATCCGCACAACAACGCCATTTTTCCACTCACGAGTAATTTCTTCTTTTATACTGAAAACACAATTAACAATTCAAATAATAAAAACAATTATAATCTATTCACAAACATAAACAAAAATACATATGATAAAAATATTAAAAATGCCATCAATCAATTATACGCTGATAATTTCCAAAAATACAACAGTAATCTGAATAACGAACCACCAGATTTTTCTAAAATGTATGATTATTACAACGGACTATATGTCGAATCTATAGTAAGCAATTATTACACAAAATCACAGAATTATCTGAATTCATCAAACTACTCCGTAATAAATAATTTTTTGAATACAATCAATAACTATAACTCTCAGCTCATATACAACACAACTTTAAATATGGACTATTTGTTATTACTTGGTATATTTGAATATACAGACACTGCTTTGTTTAACGGAGCATTTTCAAGTTATGATATTACACACGTTCCCACAAACAATTTTTATTTTATAAACGAAAACACAAATAATTATATCAAATTTATCTTCTTACCAAGTTCTCCCTACTACAGAATATATTACTTGTATAATTTTTTATCAACAATGTCGACCAATACGCAATTATTAAATCAAATGCCAAATGACTTAATTCAATTGCGAGATTTATTACTACAAATTCTCATAGCTGTAATAATCAGTAGTCAACCAGGTAATATATTCAATAATTTTAGCGACTATACCAACTATAATTTCAGTAATTTTAATATTAATATTTTTTTAACTTTTAACGTTTTTATTAGTAATGCATTTATGTCTTACGACGATATTAATGTATTATCCGACGAAAAAATTAAAAATTTATTTTCAAACAGTGGATTGTTAAAAGAAATATATATTTACGCACCTTTTTATTTCAATAAAAATAATGTAAATCTTGTGCAAAATACAGCATCCTCAAATAATTTAAACTTTAATGGAATATTTGCCAGTAACGGTTTTGATATATTGAATCTACTCGCAAATTTATACAACAATGTAAAATATAATTTTGATGATGCATTTATAAATGCGTTAGTAATAACTATAAAATCTAATCAAACTTTTTTTCTTAACGTCAATAACACAATAAATTTTGTGAGTACATTTTTTGATAAAAATGATAATGACTTTGTTGCATGTATTAATTCATTAAATAACATTATATTATCAGCCGACCAGTATAATAATCACAATATTGTGTATGACCAAACTGAATTTATTACGAACACTGTATACAACAACTGCTATTATACGTCATACTCAATTGGTGTATTATTTGATAATATGAATAAAAATATAATAGATACCACCAACAACATGTATTCGATAACAAATCAACTTACAAACATAGATTTATTTTCTACATTTTATAAAAACAAGACATTTGATATTAAACAGTATCAGAATATTTTATCATCGTCGCAAATAGTGGATGGGTTTGTTTATTATAAAAAATTATTTTTTGATGTGGATATTTCTATGGGTGACAATGCTTTATTGTATTATCAAAATATTATTAACGGAATAACAAAATATATTTTTGATAATTTTTCATATTTAATAAATTATTTAGTGTCAGATTATGTGTTCAAGGATTTGTTGTTAGCAATAGATCACTATGCGCAAATTTATAATGTAAAAAATAATTCAAATGTTGATTTGTATAATTATTTCAATACTTTGTTTAATATCGATGTGCAAAATACAAACAATAAATTTCAAACGAACAACATTATTATTATCTATCTATTGTATTTATTGTTTATGGTTTCCTGTTTAAATTCGGATATTACAAATTTTATTAAGTCAAACACAAATAATATCAATAATCTAAATAATATTTATAACCAACAGACATTTTCCACATATGTTCAATCCTTGTACACCGAAAACATTTACTTAAATTGTCTAGAATCATTCATTACTATTATTAACAACAGCACAGAAACACTAATTTTTAACTATTCTACTATTTATATACAAAATGTCGCCAACGGATTGAATATTAAAAACACAAATTTTTATACATATACTCAACCTAGTTTATATAACATAATTTTTAACCCATACATCCTCAACACTAACACTAATTATTTCGAAAATAAATTACTCGTCTATAATGAATCACCAGATTATGAACTATTGACAAGTAAAGTTTTTGTAAATCAGTATAATATAAATGATGTTGTGGCGTGGTATCAATTAGATATTAATTATTCAGTTCCATTATCATATAACTACAATGCATTAAAACAGTTATCCTACAATGTGCCATTTTACAATAGATACAGAGACACAATTAACTCAGTTTTAAACGAAAATGAAAAATTACTCTTTACAATTAATAATAAATATTTTGTAAATTTTATTTCTAATAATAAATCAGTTAGTAGTGATTTGTTTACAACATATCAAACTTATGCACAAACCATATATGAACAAACTTTAACAATTATTAAAAATATGTATAACAATTTATTTTTGTCTTTTGAATCGAATGGTCTAAACTATTACAACAAATACGAGAACTTAATTATCAATCAAATTTACAGTATAATAACTAAATTTTATGATACAACCATCAGTAATACAAACACATACACAAATACTTTGTTATTCTCAAATACAAATCAACTACAAAACAACGCGACAGAAATCGACGAATTAATAAATAATAATTTATTTGACATAACTACTTACGACTCTGTAGTTCAAGATTTTACATATTTACGCGATTATCTTATCAGATACTTAAATCTTAGAATCACTTCGTCTATCAGCATAGAACGCAATATCAATAGATTTATATATAATTATGTGAATCAATACGTTTTAAGAACAAATAATAATGATCAATATGTTTATGAGTATATGAATAATCATTCGATGTACGATTATGTAAAGCTCTACAATAATATTTATTCAAACTCTTCAAATGTTCAATACGAATCAAACTTGGCGCTGTATCAAAATGACATAGTTTTTGAAATTTTAAACTATTTGAACTATACCGACAAAAGGGCTTTTATACAAAATCCAATTTTTAATGATTTCATAATAAATTTTTCCATTAACCCCTCTGACCATAACTCGTTTTATAAAAATTTTAAACTTTTCGTAAAGTTTTTAAATGTAAACAAATTACAAAATTTATTTAACAAATTTAAACTATTTAATGGAATTAACGTTATTGATTTTTTTCTTGATTTGTTCAATCTTGAAGAATTTCATAACTATATTTACAAATTTATTAATTTGACTGAATCATTTTCTCCAATTTCAATATACGACAATATCCTGTTTTTACAAAAAGATTTTATTAATAATAATCTGAACTCAAAAATAGCCATCGATTTTGATAATATTATGAAAAAAATTGTTATTTATTTGTACGTCATTTATTTAATCAACGCAAATTTATTTAATATAATTAACAACGATATAATCTCAAAAATTATTAAGAATTATACTTTGCAGTACGACTTTCAAAAAATAAAAATTAATGTGAACTTACTTAACGTTTTTGATGATGTATTTTATGCAAAACTTAAAAAATATATCTATTATATAACAGTATTCGACCCAAATTACCCATCAATATATAATACATGTAAAAAAAACTGTTGTAATGAACATCATGAACATCATGGACATCATGGACATCATAATCATTGCAAATGCGTAAATACATTAAATTTTGATAATGATTTTAATGATCCAAGTTTCTTCCAAGACATTAAATACAACACAAACGCAAAAGATTATTTAAATTTATGTTATAAATACGCATCTTCATACGAAAATACAGTGGGTTTTAGTAATGTTTATACCACTTCTTTAATTACATATTCATTACCGACAGACGTAACTATTAGTAATCTTGTTCAAAGTTATAACATCATGTTAAATATAGACCAGTCCATAAACAATCCAAACAGTTATTATATGACTAATGCGATAATAATTATATTAAACACATATTACAGCACAACTCTCACAAATATTAATAATATTTCAAACCATGAAATTATATTTTCCCGATTTACACTAAACAACGATAAATATTACACTCACACACAAATTAAAAATATAAATTTGTTATTTATACTGCTCATTTATTTGTTAGGTACTATAAACATTACTTACTCCGAACAAGCGAATGATATTAATAATATTTTAGCGAATTTTAGAATTGGTAATTTTAATCTTAGTGAAATATTTGAGGAATTAAAAGGTTATACATCGGACAATTATATAAAAAATGACACTATAAATTTTGTTCCGACAAAAAATTTAGTGACATCGGTAAATAACAATCAACTTACAAAAAATTCCGCGACGATATTATCAAGATCGCAAAACATAACAGATTTGTCTTTGTTAGTATCGGCAACAAATAATTATTCAAACACAATACCAATTGACTACGACTTCGACATTATTAACTTTAGCATGGGTTCGATATATAATAAAGGAATTGACATTTATAAAAAATATTATTCATATCAGTATAATTTTTATAAATTCGAGACAAACTATGCACAAATTTATTCTGCAAAAAATAAGTATTATCTCAACATTATAAATAGTGATTATGCATTATTAAACATAAAAAATTACAGTAATACCTTTTTTAATAAAATATTCATTGATATAATTTATACCTTTTTGGCACAAACATATTTTGATTATGACGGCGACAATAGTATTTTTGAACCAACATTAAATAAAATTGTCAAATTATACATGAAATATTATTTTAATTTTAAACTGAATCCTCAAATTTCAAACGTCGAAAATTTAAAAATACAAAAATCCTTAATAATAACGGCAAACACAACAATGACATTAACAGTATTCAATAATTTTATTAACGAACTATATTTTTATGAATTATACGGAATTCCCTATACAACTATTCAAACAGGAACAGTGACTGATAATTTTGGTTATTTCATACAACAACTGGAGTTACAAGGAAATTACAATTTTGAGTATGTTAACTATGTTTACAATTTTGCATTTAATTTAGAAAATAGTATAATATTAATTAATTGGTATTTAGAGAAAAACTTTCGCATCGATACTACAAATAATAGTATTATTGTTAAAAAACTTATTGTAGAGTTCATAGAAGAAATATCAAGTTTTTCCAATGTTTCACAATATTTTAAAAATTCATATTTGTATTATCAATCAAGCGTAAATCCATTCCTCTATAGTAATATAGTTAATACTGTTGATTATCAAGACATAATCAATAGATTTTCAGCGGCAATAAAACATATTGTATACTACACTCAAAACATTAGTTTCGCAAATAACATTACGCTAATATATAATACATATTTTCAGAACAAAATATTTTATTATAAAAAATACGTTGAAAATAACATGATAATAGTACAATATACGATTAATATTAATCAAATGCAACAATATGTCTATTCTTATTTAAATTATATTTTATCTAACAACAAAACTAGTGACTGTACTTTAAAAATATTCACAATTTACAAAAAAATTATTAATATTACACTATCGACAGTAAACATTGATGTATTAAATATTTTATACGAGTGGATATTTAAAATAAAAAATAAAGATTCAACGGCTGACGAATACATTAAGAAATTTGAATTAAATTTTTATAATTTACTCATTGTGAACTATTGGGGAATGATTTATTCTTATTACGGAAACTATTATTTTAACAATGGATTAGATTTTAAGATATTACTGATAAACTACGGGACAATGATAATATATAATCCAAACTTAACAATTGAATATATCTATAACGCGAACTATAAGTTTGAAATATTATACAGATTAAAAATATTTTACATAATGATAAATAATATATCTGACTCTACTTTTCAAAATTATTTATTATATGTTTTCACAAATGCCTATCAATATATATTTAACAATAATTTGTTTTTTTGTATTGATTTAGAAAATGATGTGAGTGTTTATTTAGATTTCATAAATAGTAATATTATCGAAAAAAATTTAATATCGAATTATTACAAAAATATACAAAACAATACAATTAAAAAAATAATAAATTACAAAATCAATACTTTTTATAACTATAACGTAAATTTGGATTTTTTATCAAATATATACAATTCTATAACTGTCTCACTCTTACAACAAAATGAAACGTCAATAACTAATGTTTTTTTTGACAACACAATTATAAATGTACTAAATCAATATAATAATATCAATATATACAACTACACCATTTTACAGTCAAACATACAATACATTGACAAAGTATTTGACACAATTATTTATAACATTAGTGAATACCTCGACATTATTAAAGATATATTTGGAGGAACAAATAAAAATCAAACTGGTATTAGGGTATCAGTCAATCAATTGTTAAATATATTTTCAAATAACACTAATTACATTTATAATGACAACACTATTACAATTTTTACATTAATTTACGATAATTTTAATAATCTTGGTATTGAAAGGATAAATTACAATATGTTAATTACATTGTTTTATTACATATGTATGATTATTTATGTTCTTAATAAATGGGACGTAATATTAAGTCAATATTTTTTTGATAATAGTAAGACACTTTTATATGTATTAATAAACTACATCAATATACAAATATACAATTACGTTAATTCAATAAATTTAGAAAGCACAAATGTATTTTTCAATGGTTTAAATGAACTATTATTTTACACATGCGACAATCAAACTTTTACAAAAAAAATAATAAATTTCTTCGATAGTATATTAAATATTCAACAAGTCTATAACAAGGAATTGTTGGCCCAAATTGAATATAACGCGTCACTTAAAACTTACAGTGGAGGCAATTTACCAGCAAATCCTAACTATATCAAAAACATGCTTTATAAAAAGTACATAGTCAATAATAAAATTTTAATTTGGAAAAACATGTTAATAAGTATCGTCGACGCAAACACTTCACTACCAATCTATAATATGAAAAGCCTAATGTATGATACTTTATTTGATGTTCCTGCAGAATATTTAGAACAAATAACAATGATGACAAATGGATTATTTTCTGATTATGGAATGATTGACTTATTAGATAATTTGGAATTGTATATAAGTGATGAATTAATAGATAAATTAACGAGTGATATGTTAATTATTATTAATAAATTGATGGTAAATTTGAATGTATTGAGAGGATTAGATCAGATGTTGGGTATTGGATATACAAACGATTTTATAAAACCTGGTCCAATAAAACCCTACATTTTACAAGTTTATAAAAATAAATCCTTATATTTACCATTGGAATTTTTCTTTAAAGATGCAATGAATGCAATACCGTTAATATCTTGTATGTATTCTGATATTTTCATAAAAATAAAAAACAGTCCCAATAATTTAATTAAAAATTTTTTTGAAACTACTTCACTACTTCTCACACAAAAACAAATCAATACTAGTACATTATTTGACTTTATATTATTAGAAAGAACAGAAAGAAAACGATTGACACTTAATAAACAGGATAATTTAATTGAAAAACATAATTATTACACAGTGTCACAAACGATTGACACTCAAATTAATAATAATAATGATGTGTTATTAGTAAATTTTGACTTTAACATAAATGGATTAATTAAAGAAATATTTTGGACATTTGATTTTTTTGTAAATGGTTATTTAATAGAAATTCAAAATAATTTGATGGGGGGCATAAATGATTTAATACTATCCACTGTTTTTTATATTGATGGAATACGCAGAGACGGAATAATTCCACAGGTCACGCCTAACTCAACAGACATGACAAAATATAATTATAACAATATTACTCGTTTATTGAATCCTTATAGATATAACACTAGAGTCAACTCTGATAACAATATAAATACATATAGTTTTGCGTTTGAACCTGAAAAGTTCCAGCCGACGGGTACGATAAATATGGACATGTACAATACTTTTAGGATACAGCTAATTATGGATAAAAATAAATTTGTTCAGTGTTTTGGTTATTTTAATTATATTAGCAATTTAGACACAATAACAATGACCCTCAAATTATCTACTTTGGAATATAACTTGATTAGATATCAATCTGGATTAGCCGGATTGTTATTTATGAAATAATAAGTAATTTTACAATCCACAAAATGTATATAAAATTTTGTACTATTTTAGGTACGGCCTTTTTTGAAATATTTTGGCATTGGTTTAATTTGATTTATATTAATATAAATCAAATTTAATTATATTAATAAAATAATATGCCAGGAGGAGAAGTACAATTAGTAGCATATGGAGAAGAAAACATGTATTTAAATGAACAACCACAAGTTACATTTTTTAAAGTTGTCTATAGAAGATATACCAACTTTTCCACAGAAACAATTCAGACTAATTTTATTTACCAAGCAAATTTTGGAAAAAAAATATCGTGTGAATTGTCCAAACTTGGTGATTTAGTACATAAAATGTGGTTAATAATAGAATTGCCTGATATTCCAATACTATACGATCTTACAAATACCGTCGACAATAAGTTAAAATTTGCTTGGGCGAGAAAAATTGCGTATGCGTTGATCGATTATGTGGAAATTGAAATAAGTGGACAGGTAATATCTAGAATGTGGGGTGAATGGCTGAATGTTCTTGATGAGTTAAATTACACAAATTTTAACAGTTCGCTCAATCAATACATAGGAAATATTCCAGAACTATATACTTTGCACACAACATCAGAAGGGATTAAATCATATGTTCTTCATATTCCAATGTATTTTTGGTTTTGTAATAATTCTGGAATGGCACTACCTATTTTGTGTCTGGAATATAACACTATTAGATTTAATATACAACTAAATGATTTTAATTCTTGTGCCATTTTTTCTCCAACAAATTATATTAAAGTACAAAAATATTATGGTCACGGAATAGTCGGAGAACCACTCGTTCAATATTCGCAACAAGGAATTGCTTGGGCTGAATTTGACAGTGTTGATTGTGGAGATATTGATGCAACTACAATGAATATATTAAACTATAATCTTTATTACAGAAAAATATCAGATAATTCTTTTATTACAACAACCACAAGTTATTTAAATAATTTATTTGCCAATAACTTAGTAAATATTATACAAAATGGCTATACACAACAAATAAATTATATAATATATGGAACAAAAAGTGGGTCTATTTATATTCCGATACCATCATCAGATACAAATCCAAACACGATATACATCGAAAAAAATTATATGTTTAAACAGCCGATAGATTTACCTATTAAAAACATATTTTTATTAATAGATTATATTTATTTAGACAGAGATGAAAGGAATAAATTTTACAACGATAAACATGAATATATTATAGAACAAATCTTTTTTACAGGAAATATAAATTTACAAAATTTGAGTAACAGAAATAGTATTCAAATCTTAAACCCTTGCAAATGGCTTGTATTTATGGCCCAAATATCTTATTTGCAAAATTCAAATGTCAACGATTTTTTCAATTATAAAAATACATTTTTACGTAATGACCTTGGTCAAATTGAAGGAGAATCATTAATTTCTTCCGCATATCTTAGTTTTAACTCCATTGGACAAATTGATTCATTTCCGATGAGCTATTATAATTTACTACAACCTTTTTATAATTTTCCAATGGCAAAAATACCATCGGGTTTTGGTATTAGTACTTTTGCGTTATATCCTATTAATATTCAAGCTTCTGGTTCTTGTAATATGTCATGTTTAAATACGTTTGATATTAATACTATATTTAGAAGAATTGACGTAAAATATAATAAATATATTTTTAAAACTTATGCTGTAACTCATAATGTTCTGAGAATTGTACATGGAGTCTCCGGCACTATTTTTAACTCAAATTACTAAACAAAAATTTAAATTTTATATTTTGTAATATAAAATTAATACTAAAAATTTACAAACTTATTTTTTTAATGTCAAATGTTTATAAGGTTTTGCAGTCACCCTTTTCACCATCTTCAGCACAATCTTTCAGTAAAGAAATTAAAGTGTTGAAGCTGTTACCACTCTTTTCGTATCTGCCCAATAAACCATTGTATTTTTCAACATATCTTTCAATATGTTCTCTTGTAATAGTTTCCGGTCTGTTTTCGGCTTCCACAACTTTAAGTAATTGAGAATATTTTTGAATATTCCAAGCAATACCAAATAGTTCTCTTTCCATTTCTTCAAATTGTGCTTTTTTCTTGTTAATGGCGTCAAGTTCTTCCTTGCTAAATGTTTTTCCGGAAGTTCTTAAGTTAGCGAGTAACTCATCAAGAATTCTTTGGACATTGCTGGAATATTCTAATGCTGTTTGGTGATCTTGTAAGAAAACTTTAACATCTGGGCCACCGCCAACCATACCTCCCCATGTTGAACCTCTCACTATTGGAGCAGATGTCAACATATTCATTTGGGGAAATAAGTTATCCATACCGAAAGGAGAATTAGTTGACATACCATCAAATGTTAATCCTCTGGAAAAAGAACCATACACTTTATTCATGTTTGATTGAATTTCACCCCAACCTAAAAATGGTTTACCTTTACCTTTCGCAGTGGCAGGTTTAATTTTTCTTGCAGCTAATTCGCCAGGAACAACTACTTCGCCTCTTGATTCTTCAGTTTCAGTGACCATGTTGTCGTTTAATACAGAAGGATTAGCATTGACTAATTGAGCTAATAAGTCAAGGAAAGCAATTAATTTGGCTTTGCCTTTGATTAAGTCAACGTCTTTTGGGTTAGTGAATTTTTTACTAATGTATTTTTCAAGCCATTCACTAGCTCTTTGGATTTTTTCAATTTGACGTCCAGCGACTCTGTCTTTGCACATTTTTCTATGGAAACCAAAAGCTTTAAGAATTGCCAAGGCAAATTTGGGATGTAAATTTCTCACGACTTCTGGTGCAACAGTTTCATCAAGATCTGCAGCAACTTTAGCCAATTCGTCTGTACTACCCAAAGCAACAGATTCCAAAAAGCTCGCACATTTAACTGGATCTTTTGAAAATCCAACTGCAGCACAGTTTGCTACTTCTTTTCTAATATCTTCTTCAAATTCCGGGGAACCTGGTTTAATTGTAACTACTGTACCGTCATCCAATGTATGTTTCCACACATTTTCACCAACTCTTTGCCATCTGCTTAAGACTTTTGCCATTTCTGACGTATCATCATCATCCATGTGAGCATTTGGAGTATCTTTTCTCAATACAATTTCGGCAAATAACGCTTCCAAATCTGGTTGTAATTTTGAGTTAGAACTTGCATCCCATGCTGGAGTTGTTAATGAAGGGACTTTAGGATCTAAATATGCACTTTTAAATATTTCTCTTAAAGTATTTGCGTCGGTCGCCGTTTTTCCAACATTACCGTCATTATATAGAACATTTGTACCAGCTTTTACTACGGGAATCAGTGACACAATACTGGGAACTCTCGGAGAAAGCGTCGCGTTCATATCAGCATTAATACGAAAATCGTCAGGTTTAGAAGAATCATATTCACTTGGGTCACATTTATCCCAATCACCACTCGTATTTTTTTTCATTACTCTAAAAAAGGCATTGAACAATTTTAATTCAGTTGCATCTAATGATTTACTGTCTTTGAGTAACGCAAGAGCATTCGCAACATTAGTCTCTTTACCAGTCACGGTTATTCCTTTAGTATCGTAGTTGGCTGCAATCCAACTGTCAATTACGGACAATACTTGATTTACAACATCTTGTTTAGCAGCAGCAGCGGCAGTTTTATTGTCAACAAAAGTCTTTGTACCATCAGTTTTTAATGCTAACGCTGAAGAAGATTTAAATCTAGCAGTTGCCAAGAATGCTGCTAACGAGTCACAGGAGTTGAGTTTGTCTAATTTTTTGCCTCCGGTGCCTGTCAAACAAGTTACGGCATTTGTTTTGTCATCCGTAAACATCGAAGAAGCATTTATAACATTCTTGAGAGCATCCGTTAAGTCAGATACATTTTTAAGTACTCCATTTTGAAACTCGTCGTCACCATTAGTATCAGCCGAAGTTAATAAGTCTGATTTTAAATTAGTAATCAAGTCAGCAATTTTACCACCAGTTTCCATAACGACACGAGCGTTCAGATGGGCAGCCGCAGCTTCTCTCAATAATTTTTTGAGAGTTGGAGAAGAACCCACAGATTTATCAAATGTAGCTAATTTTTGGGCGAATTTGATAACAGCATTTGTGAATTGTGGAGCAACATCTTCATTTCTTGCCATATGCGCTTTAGGTTTGTAGTATTTTTGTAAATAATAACTGTTATATATCTTGTTGGCATCACATCTATCTACAGAATCACCACATTCTGTATAGGCGGCGGTAAGATATCCAGCCAGGTCGTTAAATATACCTAATTTAAAATTTGACATTGAATGTATATATTAATTTATAGAAAATAATTTTGAACAAAATTTTAATAAAATAAGATTTTTTGAAAACTTTCTATACTAAATTTTTTATTTTTATAATTTTTAAACAAATTTGATTGAACAATTAAAATTATATTTAATTATAACTAAATATATTTTACTAATTTTTATTTATAATTTATATATATATACAAATGGACAAAGACATAGCGATTGCTATTATTTTAATAGTCGTTCTTTTAATTTTTTATTTTTGGATAAGCCCGTCCAAATCTGAAAATTTCGCTCAAGAGGACAAACTTGAACCTGATGCTGCCTTTGACCCTTCAGTGAACACTTTGGTAGGAGACGAAAATCACGGTGAAGCTTTTCATGACGAAGAATCAGAAAAAAATGTGTCAGCACCCGCCAAAAAAGCACAAGTCATTGTTTTCTTAAGTAAACATTGTCCTCATTGTGTTCATTATGATAAGGACAATTTTCCGCGTCTGAAAGGTAAACTTAATAAATTGGGAAACGGCAATATTGTCGTTAAAAAAGTATATGCTGATAAAGACCCCAAAGGTTTATTTAACAAATACGATGTTCAATATGTTCCTGCAGCAGTAGTCGTTCACAATAACAAGAGTAATAAGATAAATGGTGAAATTAGTCCCGCAAATTCATTGAAAACCATAAAAAGTTTGAGTGATAAATAATTATAAAAAATGCCAAATTAAAAGCGCATAATTTTGGCGAGTCGTAGTTAAATTTTTATTTACTGTGTTTATTTTGTTTTTTTTTAATCAATATAAAATATTATTACTATATAGTACCATTATATGGCAGATTCTTTAGAAAATCAATACGATAATGATAAATTTATCGATTATTATGAAATTTTAGATGTTGATATGGAAGCAACAGTCGAAGAAATTAAAAAAAATTATATTGAATTGGCAAAAAAATATCATCCTGACCAAAAAACAGGTAATGTCGAAATGTTCCAGACGATATCAAAAGCTTACGAAGTATTATCAAACAAAGAAACAAGAAAAGAATATGATTTGTATTTTTTAAAAAAAAGTTACAGTGAACTACAGGAAGACACATTTTTTTCCATGAAAGATAATTTCAAAGAATTCTTAACATTAAATGACAATAAAAAGAAAATGACCAAAGAAGAACTAGATAAAATTTATGATGACGTTTTCAAAGACAAAGAAGATTTTAGAGAAAAAGTATTAGATGTGACAGATACCACAAAAAGAATTAATGATATCAATTTTGAGCGTGAAGCGACAAACATAGAAAGTACTGACGAACAATTAAAGTCTATATTAGAAAACAATCCAAATTTGGAAATTGGTCAAGTTTTAGAATATATAAAAGAAAGTAATAAAAATACCAATACGGAAATTGTCAATAAAGAGTTTGGTACACTAGACACATTACCCGGTTATTTTGATACAAACTATTCTTCTTTTATTGATGACACTGAAAATATGCCGAGTAGTTTTTATACGATGCTGGACAGCAATTCCGTTAACTCCAAAGAACAAATTAAAAATTTTAGTTTGGATAATTTTAACGAATGGAAAAACAATAGAAAACCCGATTCTAGACTTGACAGTAACGATATTGATATGTATCTGGCCAAGAGAAAAGAAGAAGAACAAAAATTATTGGAAGAAGTTGAAACTACATTAGTGTCCAACGTTAAAAGAAGAACTGATGTAGAAACATTTTTAAAACCAAAAGACAAAGCAAAAATTCATATTAATGAAGAAGATATTGTTACAGTTGAAAAAGTAAACAATGTTAAAAAACGTAATTTTTAATTATATAAATATAGCAGAATAAAAATTGAAAATAAATGTTTATCATTAGAAGTTATTAAAGCAAATGGTAATTATGGATTTGTCATGTCTTGATGAATGTTATAATGAAGACATGACAAAATTTATAATTTCGCAAGACGTCAGTTTTAAATTTCATAATCAAATAATTCCTTTTGAATTATTTAATTTTAGTCCCAATCTTAAAATAATAGATTTTGGATATTATTTTAATCAGTCGGTGGAAAATATTGTGTTGCCGGATTCTGTGGAAATAATTATTTTTGGTTATGAGTTTTCACAGTCAATAAACAATATGCGATTTCCAAAAAAAATACATACAATTATTTTCAATCATATTCAAAATTTTAATTTAATAAATAATCTGCCAAATACAATTAAGTGTCTGCAATTTTTCAAAATTACAACAATATTAGATAACTTGCCAACATCTCTAGAAAAAATCATAATTAACGACATATTGCTATGTGCACAATTTTCCGCATCAAAAATTATTAAAAAACCTTTTGGATGTAAACTATACTGTTCAAATGGCATGTATTATGTAAATTGTGAACACACTGAACTATTAATTGAACTAAAAGATACTTAATTTAATTAATTAATTCGCCAAATTTTTCACTTACTGCATTATATCCTGTTTTATAAAGTAATTCAATATCTTCTTTACTCATTTCGTATCCAAATGCAAAATTTTTAGTTTTTATATGAACTGTGTTATTTTTATACATTTCTATTTTCCAATAGTTCATCCCTCTAAATATACATTTAATGACTTGATGAATATAGCTCTGTATATCTTCAAATTCTTCATAAGTTGTATATTCCTCATCCAAATAAATTCCGACGACATCATTTATTTTATCATTGAATAAATCGATGGGATAGTTATTCATAACTCCACCGTCAACCCATATTTTATTGTTATATAAATGAGGTTTAAAAATGATAGGAATTGATATGGATATCGTGACAGCAGTTAAAACTTCCATATTTGGTACATTTTCATGAGAAAAATAATGTAAAGATGCATCATTAAGACACACGCCAGTAATTATTAATTTTTTACCGGTTTTTTTAAATAATTGTTCAAAAGTAATTTTTGTACTAATTTTTTTTCTTTTCATCATGTGACCGATAATATAAATTATTGGATTACATAAATTTAATCCAATGTGTACCTCATCTAATATATTATCTATGTTATTAACTACCATTTTTGTCATATCTAACTCAGACAAAATTTCGTAAATATCTTGGGAAGAGTAACCTATTAATAAAAGCAATAAAATTGCTGAACCGGCAGATGTACCGCAAAAAATATCTGGATTATTGATTATTTCTAATTCTTTTAGTCTAGTAATTGCCCCTAACGCACTAAAACCCTTAATTCCACCGCCACTAATGACTAATATATTTTTAGTTTTGCCCTGATATAAGGGAATATCTTCCATTTATTTATCTATATAATAATATATAATTAAATGGATAATATTAATATTAAAAATATTTTTGATGATAATTATAATTTAACAAAAAGTATTATTGATAATACAAATAAATATACGATTCAAAATTTAAATGTGAATGATTTAACACCTAGTTTAAACTCATATGTTAAATTAACAGACGATTTTTTAATAAATAAAATAAAATACAACGAACATATTGAAAGAAAAAAAGTTCAAGAATTATACGAAGTAAAATATAACGAATGTTTAATGAAAATTAATAGTGCCATAGATATCAACATGACCGATATATTTTTTCAAGTTACTGATGCATATTTTGGATGCAAATTATATAACTCTTATGAATGTTTGACACTAATACAAGACAAATTGAGAAAAAAGAACTTTGACACGCTAATTATTTCGAGCAATAAAATGTTTATTTCGTGGAAAAATTCTAAATTTTTAGGTAAAGTATAAAAATTAATCCCTGAGAAATAAGCATTTTTAGACCTATTTACATATATAATATATTTTTAATTTTAAATATATTATTTTTCCTTTATTTAAAATTATTTATGTTTTTGAATGTATTATATTTTACT
>Ga0214192_1000469_pt1 | contig 25033 bp, 22 predicted proteins | sample TroBogEpilimnion_44_FD_153030 | JGI IMG/M metagenome (GOLD analysis project Ga0214192, IMG submission 153030) | Freshwater microbial communities from Trout Bog Lake, WI - 29JUL2008 epilimnion | ecosystem: Environmental > Aquatic > Freshwater > Lake > Epilimnion/Euphotic zone | place: Trout Bog... | reverse complement strand
CCTGCCGATCGGAACCACGTTCGCCATTTTCATCGGGGGCATGGTGCGCTGGCTGACGGATACGATCGCCGAACGCCGCCAGCTGAATGAAGCGCAGCGCACGCGGGTGGAAAGCGTGGGCGTTCTGGCCGCATCGGGACTGATCGCCGGCGAGGCGCTGACCGGCCTCGTCACGGCCACGTTCAGCTTTCTCCGGCTGAAGATTCCGGCGCTGTTTGCCAGCCCGTCTTACCTCGCCGGGCTCGCGGTGATGGCGGTCATCGCCTTTGCCATGATTCACGTGCCGCTTTCGAATGCCGGGCGGCCGGAAGACCCCGCGCCGCCGGCTGTAATCATGTAGGACGCCGGGCGCGGGGCCGGGCCCGTCAGGCGCGGCTCTTCCGCCCCCGCATGCTAACCTGAAAAATCCCCCGCCGGCTGCTTCGGTTCAGAAGTTTTTCGCCGCTCCGGTTGAAGCATATTCGGTTCATAACACTCAATGATTCGTGCCGTCAAAGGAACCAGGGACTTACTGCCTCCCGATACCGTCATCTGGAACCGCGTCGAAGCCGTCGCGCGCGAAGTCTTCGCTTCCTACAACTACCAGGAAATCCGCACGCCGATCCTCGAAGAAACGCAGCTGTTCGCCCGCGGCGTGGGCCAGGAGACCGACATCGTCTCGAAGGAAATGTACACCTTTGAAGACCGCGACGGATCTTCGCTGACGCTGCGCCCCGAAAACACGGCCTCCGTGATCCGCGCGTATATCGAGCACCGGCTCGACCAGCGGCCTGGCGTCCAGAAGCTTTATTACATCGGCCCGATGTTCCGCCGCGAGCGGCCGCAGAAGGGCCGCTACCGCCAGTTCTTCCAGATCGGCGCCGAAGCCATCGGTTCGGACTCGCCGTTCATCGATGCCGAATGCATTGAACTCGTCGTCGAAATTCTGACGCGCGCCGGGCTCAGCGGATTCCGGCTCATCATTAATTCGGTGGGCTGTCCCGATTGCCGCCCGCAGTATGTGGAGAAGCTGCGCGAAGCCACGCGCCCCATCGCGTCGCAGTTGTGCGCGGATTGCCAGCGCCGCTCCGAAACCAATCCCCTGCGCGTGCTCGATTGCAAGGTCCCCGAAGATCAGCCCGTCATCGACGCGCTGCCTTCCATCCTGGATAATCTGTGCGACGTCTGCGCTCCGCACTTTGCAGCCGTGCAGACCTACCTGCGCGACCGCAACATCGATTTCGAAATCCGCCCCCGGCTCGTCCGCGGACTCGACTATTACATGCGCACCACGTTCGAAGTCACGCACGGCGAACTGGGCGCGCAGAATTCCGTGCTCGGCGGCGGCCGTTACGACGGGCTGGCCGAATCGCTCGGCTCGCCGGTTCATTCGCCCGGCATCGGCTTCTCCATTGGCGAGGATCGGCTGGTGATGACCGTCGATCAGACGAACGTCCGGACTCTCGATATTTTTCTCGCCCCGCTTGGCGATGCAGCGCTGCGCCACGCCGGTACACTCGCGCGCGATCTGCGGCGCTCCGGCGTGTCCGTGGAAGTCTTTCCCGGCGGCAAACTGAAGCGGGCCATGGAACTGGCGAATAAGCTCGGCGCCCGCTATACGCTGATCCTCGGTGACGATGAAATCGCCGCCGGCATTTACTCGCTCAAGGAAATGCTGTCCGGCGAGCAGCACCGCGTCTCGCGCGAAGAACTGTTTCACAAGCTCAGTAACCAGAATCTTAGTAACTCGAATTAATCCGATCGGACTCAACTAACTATGGAACCCGGTATTCCACTCGACTTTCTCGGCGACTTACAGCGCACCCACACTTGCGGCGAACTCCGGCCCTCGGACGCGGGCAAACGCGCGCTGCTCATGGGCTGGGTCCATCGCCGCCGCGACCTCGGCAGCCTCGTCTTCTTCCATTTGCGGGACCGCGAAGGCATCACGCAGATCGTGGTGCGCGACCGCCCGGACCTTGCCGCGAAGGCCGACCTCATCCGCTCCGAATTCGTGATCGCCATTGAAGGTCTGGTGGAGCTGCGCTCGAAGGACACTATCAATCCCGCGCTCGCGACCGGCGAAGTCGATCTGGTGGCCGACAGGATCTGGATCCTCAACGAATCCCGCACGCCGCCGTTCCCGATGGAAGACGCGGTCGAGGTTTCCGAAGACCAGCGCCTGAAGTATCGCTACGTCGATCTGCGCCGCCCGCGCATGCAGCGCAACGTCATCCTGCGTTCGAAGATCGCCTTTGCCGTGCGCCAGTATCTGGATACGCGCGGCTTCCTCGAAATCGAAACGCCGTTCATGACGCGTTCCACGCCGGAAGGCGCGCGCGACTACCTGGTTCCGAGCCGCGTTCAGCCCGGTTCGTTCTATGCGCTGCCGCAGTCGCCGCAGATCTTTAAGCAGCTTCTGATGGTGGGCGGTTACGAAAAGTATTTCCAGATCGTGCGCTGTTTCCGTGATGAAGATCTGCGCGCCGATCGCCAGCCGGAATTCACCCAGATCGATCTGGAGATGAGCTTCCCGCAGCAGGAAACGATTTTCGGCGTGGTGGAACCGCTGATGCAGAAGGCATGCGAGGTGGCGGGCCTGCATGTGCCGCTGCCGTTCCCGCGCCTTACTTTCGCCGAAGCCATGCAGCACTACGGCAGCGATAAGCCGGATCGCCGGCTGCCCGCCATGGTTCAGGTGAACCACCTTTTCGAAGGGGAAGGCCTGTACGCGCATGGTCTGCCGCTCATGATCATTCGCATTCCGAAGGTCGGCGCCATCAGCCGCAAGGAACGCGACGAAATCAAAGCCTGGGGCCAGGAAAAGGGCCTGCGCGTGTTCGACGACATGAAGCGCCTCGACCGCGATTTCCCCGCCGCCATGCAGCAGGTTCGCGAACTGACTTCGGCCACCGAAGAAGATCTGCTGATCATGGCCACCTGGGCCGGGGAGCCGAAAGGCCATCGTCCCGAGTTCACCACTTACATGGCGTGCGGCCAGTTGCGTCTCTTCATGGCGCAGAAGTACGCCGATAAGCACGGCCTCTTCAGCCAGAATAAGTTCGAATTCCTCTGGGTTACCGACTTCCCCATGTTTGAGTGGGACGAAGAAGAGAACCGCTGGAATGCCGCGCATCATCCCTTCACTTCGGTGCTCGACGAAGATCTCGAAAAGCTGACGGCCGATCCCGCGCATTGCCGCGCCAAGTCTTACGATCTGGTTCTCAACGGCACCGAACTTGGCTCCGGCTCCATCCGTATTCATCGCCGCGACGTTCAGGCCAAGGTCTTCGCCGCACTGGGATTCACCGATGACGAAGCCCGCCGCCGCTTCGGCTTCCTGCTCGACGCGCTCGAATACGGCGCGCCTCCCCATGGCGGCCTGGCGCTCGGCCTCGATCGCATCGTGATGCTGCTCTGCGGCGAATCGTCGATTCGCGACGTGATTCCGTTCCCCAAGACGGCCAAGGGCACGGACCTCATGTGCGAAGCCCCGTCCACCGTTCCTGAAAAGAACCTGCGCGACCTCGGCATTGCGCTGCGTGTGAAGCCGCCGGCACAGTAGGCGCAACAGGCGCAGTATCGGCAAGCAGGACCGCGGCGATTGCGCCGCCGCACTGTTAAGCTGGTGCTGGAAGATTCGGGTTGAGGCGCTGATGGTCGAACTGGAAATCAAGCCCTCCGGGCGGGCGCAGATGCGTGTTCTGGCGGTCCTGGCTGCCGGCGTGCTTTTCCTCGGGTGGCTTAGTTTCCTGCTGAGCGGGGGCGGCGCGGACCTGCTGGCCCGCAAGGCCTACATCACCGGCTATCTGACCGATGCGACCGGCGTGGCGCCCACCTCCGAAGTTCATCTCAGCGGGCTCATCATCGGCACGGTCACCGGTGTTCGCATCTCCGGCTCGCTCGATCCGCTGAAGGCCATTCGCGTCGATATGCGCATTACCAGCCGTTATCTGAAGAACATTCCCGCCGATTCGCTGGTCAGTGTCGGTTCCGATACGCTGGTGGCGTACAAATTCATCAGTATCGCGGAAGGGAAGAGCACCGCGACGCTGGCCGATGGCGGCGAACTGCGAAGCGAACCGCTGCAGGACGCGATTTTCCGCGCCGATCTGGTGGGTGCGCTGCAGAAGGATCTGGCGGATCTCGACCATCTGGTAGGCGATCTTTCCTCGCGCGATACGGCGGTCGGGCACTTCATCGTGGGCAGCGAAGAATACGATCGTGTGCTCGGCGACGTCCGCGGCTTTCAGGATTCGCTGCACACGTTTCTCACGCCAAAGAGCGACCTCGGCCAGGCATTTTATTCGTCGAAACTGTACGACGACATTCACGGGCAAGTGACGCGGACCGACGACGCGCTGGCCGCCATTCAGCGCGGAGAGGGCGCTGCCGGCCACCTCTTCGCCAGCGATGAACAATACCAGACGCTCGTCCGTCAGCTCAGCGAACTGCGCGCAACGCTTGCGGAGGCGAACAGCGGCAACGGTAATCTTGCGCCGCTGCTGCACAGCGATGCGGACTGGCGGAATCTCCGGAAGCTGCTGCGCAGCGCCGACACCACCCTCACGGCGCTGAATGCCGGACATACGAAGGCGGGCGACCTGCTGGCCAGTCCGCAGTTGTATGAATCGCTGAACGGCTCGCTGCGGGCGGTGACGGAATTGCTGAAGCAGGTGCGTGAGCACCCCGAAACGCTGCAGCACTATCGGGTTTTCTGATTGCTTCCGAACCGCCGCGCTACTTGCTGTAGAGCGTTGGCCGCGCAACCTGCGGTTCGGCGGACTTCACCGTCATTCGATTCAGCCGTTCCCGCATCTCCTCGTATTCCGAAGTATTGACCACGTATTCGCCGCGCGCCGGGAGCAGGGAATCGATATTTTTCTCGGTCTTTGCAATGCGGTCTGAGGTCAACGGGTGCGAACGGAACAATTGCGAGACGCTTCCGGGATGCCGCCGCTCGGTCGATTCCACGGCTTCAAAAAGGTCAACGCTCGCGCCCGGGTCGTAACCGGCCTTCCACAGATATTCCACGCCCAGCAGATCGGCTTCGGTTTCGAACTCGCGCGAAAAATTAAACAATGCCATGGGCGCGGCGGCCGTCGCCACTTCGCGCGCCGCAAGTCCGGCCCAGCCGCCGATCACCGCCAGCGGCAGCGTTCCGGCTTCGATCAGATCGCTGCGCGTGGCCTGCCGGGTTGCGTGCCGCGCGGCCGCGTGCCCCAGTTCGTGCGCAATCGCCGATGCCAGCTGCGCTTCGTTTCCCGATATCCTGATCAGTCCGGTGTTGATGAAGATGTGCCCGCCCGGCAGCGTGAAGGCATTGACCTCGTCCGACTCGATCAGCCGGAACGTCACCGGGAATTCCACATCGGAGTTGCGCACCAGATTCTGCCCGATCCGGTTGATGTATTCGGTCAGGATCGCGTCGTCCACAAGGCGCGCCTGCTTTTCCACCTCAATGGCGAGTTGCCGCCCGAGCGCGATTTCTTTCTCGATGCTGAAAAAGTTGAGTGAGCCCGATACCGAACGTGCGCCGATCGCTCCGGGGTCTTTCAGGCGCGCGTCCGCCGCGCCGGCAGGAAGCGCCGCGCCGAGCAGAACAATGGTGGCCAGCAGACTCCGCATCGCGTTCAGACGGAAAAATCCCGTCCGCAATGGACGCGCCACCGGCCTGCCTGGTTTCAAGATTTTTCCGTTCCGGACATCAGCTTTCGATCCCCATCTGCGTCAGCCGGTAGCGCAGCGCATTTCGCGTCAGCCCGAGGATGCGCGCCGCCTGGCTCTTATTGCCGCTGGCCTGATCGAGCGCCTTTTTGATCAGCTCCTGTTCAAAGGCGTCGAGACTCATGCCTTCGGGAAGCCCGATTTCACTGGTGGCCGGGCGGCGGCGCAGGTTGAGGTCGAGCCGAATATCGTTTGCATCGAGCTTCCCGCCGGCGGCCAGCACCAGACTGCGTTCGATCACGTTCTCCAGTTCCCGCACGTTGCCGGGCCAGGAGTACTGGATCAGTTTTTCGATGGCTGCATCGGTGATTCCATGCGCCGTCGAGCCCGTCTCCGGCGCCAGCTTTTCCACGAAATGATGCGCCAGATATGCGATGTCTTCCCTGCGCTCCCGCAGCGGCGGAATGTCGATCGGCACCACGTTGAGCCGGTAGAAGAGATCTTCGCGGAACGTTCCGTCTTCGAGCGCCATGCGCAGATCGCGGTTGGTGGCGGCGATGACCCGCACGTCGATGTGCTGCGTCCTGTTGGAGCCGAGACGCTCAAACTCGCGTTCCTGCAATACGCGCAGCAGCTTCACCTGAATCGCCGGCGGCACGTCGCCAATCTCATCGAGCATCACGGTGCCCGAATCGGCCTGTTCGAACTTGCCCGGCTTCGACGTATTCGCGCCCGTGAACGCGCCCTTTTCGTAACCGAAAAGTTCGCTCTCCATGAGGTTTTCCGGCAGCGCCGTGCAGTTGATTTTGACGAACGGCCGGTCCTTGCGCGGCGAATGAAAATGAATGGCGCGCGCGATCAGATCCTTACCCACGCCGCTTTCGCCCGCCAGCAGCACAGTCGCGCGCGACGGCGCCACGCGCATCACGGTGGCGAAAATCTCCTGCATCTGCGGGCTGCGGCCCACAATGTTGTCCCAGCGGTATTTGCGGCCGAGTTCCTCTTTGAGCTGGCGGTTTTCGTCCCGCAGCGTCCGGATCTCCAGCGCCTTGTTCACCACCGTGACCAGCATGTCGAGCGAAAACGGTTTGAGCAGGAAGTCGGCCGCCCCGGACTTCATCGCCTCCACCGCATTTTCCACGGTGCCGAAAGCGGTCATGAGAATCACCGGCACGCGCGAATCGGCGCGGCGGATGATCTGCAGCATCTCGAGCCCGGTCATCTTCGGCAGCTTGAAGTCGGTGAGTACGAGGTCGGCGCGGTCGATCAGCGGAAGCGCCTCCTCGCCGGAGCCCGCCTTCACCACGTCGAAGCCCGCATCGAGCAGCTGAAGCTCCAGAATCCTGCGAAGTTTTTCTTCGTCTTCGACGACCAGCACGCGCTTCTTCATTTGGGTGGTTGTGCTTAATTTTCGGGCAGGGTGATCCGAAACGTCGTCCCCTTGCCTGGTTCGCTTTCGACCGTCATTTTACCGCCGTGCCCGTCAATGATCTTGGCCACAATCGCCAGCCCGAGTCCCACTCCGTCCTGCTTCGTCGTGAAAAACGGATTGAAGATCGCTTCCAGCTTATCGGCCGGAATGCCGCTTCCCTGATCGATGACGCAGATCTCGGTCTGCCCGCCCGCCTCGCGTGTGCGGACCGTGACGGGCGCCTCCGCCGAAGAGGCCTGCCGCGCATTGGTCAGCAGGTTGATGAAGACCTGCTCCATGAGCGCAGCATCGAGCGGCAGCGGCGGCAGCGCGCCGAAGTCCCGAACGATCTCCACGTGTGCGCGGGAGGCCGCCTGATCGATCACCGCGGCGAGTTCGGTCGGTTCGCGCCGCGGCTCCAGCGGCCGCGCGAAATCGAGGAAGCGCGTCACCAGCAGATTGGTGCGGTCCACCTCCGTGCTGATGATCGACGCCAGTTCCTGCGCGATCGGATTGTCCTTCGCGGCTGACCGGACCAGCAGATCGGCCGAGCCCTTGATCGAGCCCAGCGGATTGCGCAGTTCATGCGCGAGGCCCGCCGAAAGCTGCCCGAGCGCCGCCAGTCGCTCCGTGCGCCGCACCTCGGCTTCGGCGGCCGAAAGATTCCGGTTGGCTTCCGCCAGTTGCTCCGCCGTCTTTTTGTAGCGCGCCGATTCCCTGCGCGCCGCGTCGCCCAGCGAATTCACCAGCACGGCGGCGACGGCCGGCAGCAGGCAGCGAATCGTCAGCACGTGCATCGCTTCCGGGTCGATCACCCACTGGTTCCAGTCGATGAAGAGGAGGAACGAAAGATACGCGCCGATGGCGACAACGGAGCTGATGACGGTGCCGGTGAAGCCGAGATAACTGGCGGTCGAGACGATCGGCAACAGCAGGGTGAGGTAATACGGACTCTCCACGCCGCCCGTGATGCCGATCAGCAGATAGCCGATCACCAGTTGCAGAATCACCGATGCCGCGCGGCCCCAGTGCCGGTCGAGAAACGCCACGCGACCCTCGATCAGCTGCAGCGCCGCGAGCGCGGCCATGAAGCCCATCTCCCAGGCGTCATGGGTCAGAAAGATCAGCGCGCCGAACATCACGGCGAGCAGCAGGTCCTGAACACGGAGCTGAAAGTGCTTCTGCAAGCCCCTATTGTCGCCCGAAGCAGAGATTTCCCGCGGGCTGCTTGCTTTTATAATTCCAAAAGTGTAGAAATATAGAAACAGCCCATGGCAGTGAAACCGACCGAAGCACAGATCACCCGCTACGCCGACATGTTCGCCGCCATGGGGACCGACGCACGGCTCCGCATCGTGCGCCTGCTGCTGGCGGCGCATCCGGACGGAATGGTGGCCGGAGAAATCGGCGCCGAACTGGGGATTCCGGCCTCCACCCTTTCGCACCATCTGGAAAAACTGCGCAATGAGGATCTGGTCCGGGTGCGGCGCGAAAGTACGTTTCTCTGGTATTCGGCCAACGCCGAAGCTCTGCAGGAGCTGCTCGGCTTTCTCTATGCCGAATGCTGCACGCGGAACAAGGCCATTCAGCCGCAGGCGATCGTGACGCTGTGTAAGTGAGGAGGCGAATGGACATCAAAGAAGTCGTAAAAGAAAAGTACGGGCAGGCCGCGCTTCGCGTGAACAGCGGCGGCAGTTCCTGCTGCGGCGCCGGTGCCGCGCTCGATGGCTGCTGCGATCCCATCACCTCCAACCTCTATGACGCTTCGCAGACCGGTGTGCTGCCGGAAGAGGCCGTGCTGGCCTCGCTTGGCTGCGGCAATCCCACGGCGCTGGCTGAACTGCGGGCCGGTGAGATCGTGCTCGATCTCGGTTCGGGCGGCGGCATCGACGTCCTGCTCTCCGCGCGGCGCGTGGGGCCGGCCGGCAAAGCCTACGGGCTCGATATGACGGATGAGATGTTGTCGCTCGCCCGCGAGAATCAGCGCAAAGCCGGTGCGGAGAACGTTGAGTTTCTGAAGGGCGAGATCGAACACATTCCGCTGCCGGCCGCCTCCGTTGACGTCATCATCAGCAACTGTGTCATCAACCTTTCGGCCGACAAGGATCGCGTTCTCCGCGAAGCCTTTCGCGTAATGAAGCCTGGCGGCCGTCTCGCGATCTCGGACGTTGTGACGCGCGGCGCGATCCCGGACGAAGTTCGTCGCAACATGCTCCTCTGGGTGGGCTGCATTGCGGGCGCCCTGCAGGATGACGAATACGCTCAGAAGCTTGCCGCCGCGGGCTTCAAAGACATCGAAATCGAGCCGACCCGCGTCTACAGCGTGGAAGATGCACGTGCGTTTCTGACAGGGCAGGGCATCGACGTGGACGCCATGGCGCCGCAGGTGGAAGGCAAGTTCGCCAGTGCGTTTATCCGCGCCACGAAGCCCGCGTCGTGCTGCGCGCCGGGTTGCTGCGAGTGACGCCGCCAGTGATGCCGCCAGTGATGCCGCTTCCCGTAACCATGGCGCGGCGGGCGGCCGCCGAGGCTGTTGCCACGGCGCTGCTGCTGGCAGCTGTCGTCGGCTCCGGCATCATGGGCGAACGTCTGGCCGGCGGCAATGTGGCCGTGGCGCTGCTTGCCAACACGCTTGCCACCGCGGGCGCGCTGGTGGCGCTCATCTTCACTTTCGGGCCTGTTTCCGGAGCGCATATGAACCCTGTCGTCACGCTCGCCGACGCGCTGCTCGGCGGCATGCGGTGGAGCGCCGTTCCCGCATATGTGGCGGCGCAGATCGCCGGGGCGTTTGCGGGCGTGGCCTCCGCGCATGTCATGTTTGGTGAGCCGCTGTTCGCCGCTTCGCAACATGTGCGGTCGGGCGGCGCGCAGATGTTCAGCGAGTTTATTGCCACCTTCGGGCTCATGAGCGTGATCGGCGGCTGCGCCCGCACGCGCTCCGCCGCCGTGCCATTCGCGGTCGCGGCTTACATAACCGGCGCCTACTGGTTCACGGCATCCACGTCATTCGCCAACCCTGCCGTCACGCTCGCGCGCTCTTTCACCAACACGTTTTCCGGAATTCGCCCCGCCGATGCGCCCGCCTTCATCGTTGCCCAGCTGGCGGGCGCCGCGGCGGCGACTCTCCTGTTCCGCTGGCTCCTGCCTGCAACCGAGTCATCAGAATGACTGCAAAAAAGGCTTCGAAATGACTGCGAAAAAGCGCGTCCTGATTCTCTGCACCGGAAATTCCGCCCGCAGCCAGATGGCCGAAGGCCTGCTGCGGCATGACGCCGGCGCGCTCTTCCACGTTGAAAGCGCCGGAACCAGGCCCTCTCTCGTGCGCCCCGAAGCCATCGCCGCCCTGCGCGATCTCGGCATCGACATTTCCGGTCACCGCTCGAAATCCGTTGCCGAATTCGACGGCCAGCCCTTCGACTTCGTCATCACCGTCTGCGACAACGCCCGCGAAGTCTGCCCGGTCTTTCCCGCCGCCGTCACGAAGATCCACCACAGCTTCGATGACCCCGCCGCCTGCGCCGGCACCGAAGCCGAGCGGCTCGCCGAATTCCGCCGCGTACGCGACCAGCTGCGCGAGTGGCTCAGCGCGTTCGCGCAACAGAACGGCGCATCACTCGGCTGATCGCCGCCGCGCCGTCTGGCCCTTCAGCGCGCCCAGCATTTCCGCCATCGTCCGGCCCGTCACCGGATCCCGCATCTCGGGCGCGAGTTCCGCCAGCGGCGCCAGCGTGAACCGCCGCTCCCGATAGCGCGGATGCGGCACTTCCAGCTCCTCCGCACGGATCACCGACGTGCCGTACAGCAGAATGTCGATGTCGATCACCCGCGGGCCGTTCTTCACCGTCCGCTCGCGGCCCATGGCGCGTTCCACCCGCTGCATCCGCGCCAGCAGTTGCTTCGGAAACAATTCGGTTTCGAACTCGCCAACTAAGTTGAGAAACCAGCCCTGATCGCGAAAGCCGACCGGCTCGGTCTCGTAGATTCCCGACGTCCGCAGCAGACGCAGCTTCGGACTTTCCAGCTCCGCCAGCGCCCGCCGCAGTTGCGCGTCCCGGTCGCCGAGGTTGGAACCGAGCCCCAGGTAGACCAGTCTTCGCGTCCCATCCACACGCCCGCTCGCCATCAGAACAAGTCGGGCTGCGCGCCGCCGCCGAAGCGCCGGGGAACCTGGAAATATTCGTACGCCCCGTCGGTCGCCATGCGGCCGCGCGGCGAGCGATGCAGAAAGCCTAGCTGGATCAGATACGGCTCGTACACTTCTTCGATCGTCTCCGGCTCTTCGCCGATCGACGCCGCAATGGTGTTGATCCCCACCGGCCCGCCGCCGAACTTTTCGAGCACCGTCCGCATAATCTTCCGGTCGATCTCATCGAGCCCGAACGGATCCACTTCCAGCAGATTCAGCGCCATCGTCGCCACGCCGGCATCGATGCGGCCGCCCGCCCGCACCTGCGCATAATCGCGCACGCGCCGCAGCAGCCGGTTCGCGATCCTCGGCGTGCCGCGCGAGCGCCGCGCCACCTCCGCCGCGCCCGCCGCGTCAATGTCGGTATCGAGCAGCTGCGCCGAACGGATCACAATGTGCTGCAGCTCCGGCACGTCGTAGTGATTCAGCCGCAGCACCAGTCCGAACCGCCCGCGCAGCGGCGCGCTCACCAGGCCCTGCCGCGTCGTTGCCCCGATCGCCGTGAAGTGTTTGATCGGAATCGAATGCGTTCTCGCCCCCGGCCCCGTGCCGATCAGAATATCCAGCCGGAAATCTTCCAGCGCCGAATACAGCATCTCCTCAATGTCCGGCAGCAGCCGGTGAATCTCGTCGACGAAGAACACCTGCCGGTCCTGAATCGTGCTCAGGATGCCCGAAAGATCGAGCTTCTTCTGCAGCACCGGCCCCGACGTCTGCTGGAACCCGACCTCCAGTTCCTGCGCGATGATGCTGGCCAGCGTTGTCTTGCCCAGTCCCGGCGGCCCGTACAGCAGCACGTGGTCCATCGCCTCGCCGCGCTGCCTTGCCGCATCGATGGCGATCTGCAGATTCTCCTTGAGGCGCTCCTGGCCCGTGAAGTCCTGCAACCGCCGCGGCCGCAGCCCGGCTTCGAACTGCTGCTCGTCGTCGCTGATGCGTGCGGATACCAGTCGATCGGCCGACACTACCGCACCACCTCCAGCGCCTTGCGGAACAACGGCTCGAACTCTTCCGCCACACCCGCCGCGCGAGCTTTACGAATCGCCGTTTCCGCCGCCGGCCGCGCGCAGCCCAGATTCAGCAGCGCCGAAAGCACGTCGTCCTCGAGTCCGGACAGCGCCGGCAGCGCCTCCGCCGCGTCGCCCGAAGGCGCCGGCAGCTTGTCGCGCAGTTCCAGCACCATGCGCTCGGCGGTCTTTTTGCCGATGCCGGGAATCCGCACCAGCTTCTCCAGTTCGTTGTGGCGGAGCGCGCTCAGCAGTTCGGGCGCCGCCATCCCGCTGAGTACCTTCACCGCGAGGCTCGGCCCGATGCCGCTCACCCCGATCAGCTTTTCGAACAGATTCTTTTCGTCCTGCGTCAGAAACCCGTACAGCGCCAGCGCATCCTCGCGAACGTGCGTGTGGATGCGCAGCAGCGCGGTGGCGCCTGCGTCCGGCAGGCCGGAAAACGTGGAAACCGGAATGGTGACGTCGTATCCGACGCCTCCCACATCGAGGATCGCCTGGTTGGGATGTTTCTCGACCAGGGTCCCGCGAAGCAGTGCAATCATGGCAATGGCGTAAACATTGAATATGGCACGAAGGCGGTTCTTTGTCGATCAGGTCCGGAAGGGCGAGGCGGAAATCACGGGCGACGAGGCGCACCATCTCACGCGCGTCCTCCGCGTCGAAGCCGGGCAGAAGTTCGAAATCAGCGACGGCGCGCGCGTCTGGCTGGCCAGCGTGGAAGAGGCGCGCAAGGCCGTGGTGCGCTTCGCCGTGCTCGAAGAACTTCCCGCCGGGCCCGAACTCCCGCCCGTGACGCTCTATCTTGCGCTGATCAAGTTCGATCGCTTCGAGTGGGCCGTGGAGAAGGCGACCGAGCTCGGCGTGGCCCGCATCGTTCCCGTCCAGGCCGAGCGCAGCGACTACGGCCTGTTTCAGGGCTCGCAGAAGCGCGGCGAGCGCTGGAGGCGCATCGCGCACGAGGCCGGCGAACAGTCGCGTCGCCTTCGTCCGCCGGAAGTTGCCGAGGCCGTGAAGTTTGCCGATGCCGTGAAGTCGGCCGCCGCGCATCGCATCTGGCTCGATGAGCAACCCGGCGCAAAGCCGCTCGCCGCGGCGTTTTCTTTTGCGCCGGGCGATACTCTTCCGAACGACAGCTGCTCCCTCCTCATCGGCCCCGAAGGCGGCTGGGCCGATTCCGAACGTCACGCCCTGGCCGCCGCCGGCTGGACCGGCGCCTCGCTCGGCCCCATGGTGCTGCGCGCCGAAACCGCAGTCTGCGCCGCGCTGGCCGTGGTCAGCCAGATGTGGATGGCCGCACATGCCGAATAGCGCCGTCGCCGGAAACCGCCGGCCTGCGCTGCCCCGCCGCTACAATCGGATTGGGTGACCTTAAACCGTTTTCTGGAGTTTTTGATTCAGGTGGTCGTGTTCACCGGTCAGGTGATCATCGGCCGCCGGTATCTCCCCGCGTGGCGTCGCCAACTGAGCTCTCCGTGGCGGATGCTCGCGACCGCCGCGATCTGCGCGCTTTGGTCGGTTCAGGCCATCGGCCTCGCCTTTGCGATCGTCGGCGAACGGAGATCGATCCCCTGGTTTCCCTCTGGCCTCAAAAGTTCGCTCGGCGCGATCGGCTTCATCTGGGGCGTCGGTTCGGTTGCGTCGCTCGTGATCTGGTGGCTCTTTTCCACTCTTGCGCGGCGGCCCGCCATGGAGCACCAGCCCGCGCGCCGCCAGTTGCTGCTCGCCGCCGGACGCGCCGGCGTGGTCGCTCCGTTCGCCGGTTTCGCCTACGGCGCCATCGTGGAGCGGACCAATTTTCAGGTGAAGGAAACGGTTCTTCCCGTGCCCGGCCTGCACCCCGATCTCGAAGGTCTGCGCATCGGGCAACTCACCGACCTCCACGTCAGCAGGTACCTTTCGCCGCGGGATCTGCGCCGCGCCGTGGACATGATGAACGAACTTCGTCCTCACCTCGTGGCCGTCACCGGAGACCTGATCACACGCCGCGGCGATCCGCTGGACGAAGCGATCCGCGAACTCTCCCGCCTCCGCGCCGACGCGGGCGTGGTTGGCTCCATGGGCAACCACGAAGAGTACGCCGCCGCCGAGCAATACGTCACCGAGCAGGCAGCCCGCTACGGCATCGCGTTTCTGACGGATCAGAACCGCCAGTTTCGCTTCGGCAACGGCACGCTCAATATCGGGGGCGTGCCGTTTGAAACCTTCAGTCATCGAAGGAACTACATTCCCGGCGCCGAAGATCTCCTTGTGCCCGGCGCCGCCAATCTGCTGCTCTCGCATAATCCCGATGTTTTCCCCACCGCCGTCCGCCAGGGCTGGGACGCCATGCTCTCCGGCCACACCCACGGCGGCCAGGTGACGGTGGAATTTCTCAATCAGACTATGAATTTTGCCCGTCTTATCACGTCGTACGTCGCCGGACTCTATCGCCTCGGCGGCGCCAGTTGCTACGTCTCGGCCGGCCTCGGCACCATCGCCATGCCCGTCCGCCTCGGCGCGCCGCCCGAGGTGACCCTGCTGAAACTCACTCGCGCCGAACGCCCGGCCCGTCCGGCCGCGCCGTCTTCGTTGCTCGATTTCCGCGGAAAGCCGCTGGTTGCCTGATCCCATGCGCTATCTCGTCATCAGCGACATCCACAGCAACTGGGAGGCTCTCGAAGCCGTTCTCGCCGAAGCCGGCGGGCTCTACGACCGCATCGTTTGCTGCGGCGACCTCGCCGGCTACGGGCCCGACCCCAACCGCGTCATCGACTGGGCCCGCGCGAACCTGAGCGCCGTCATCCGCGGCAATCACGATCGCGTCTGCTGCGGCCTCGACGACCTCGAATCCTTCAACCCCGTCGCCCAGGCCGCCTCGCGCTGGACCATGGAACAGCTCACGCCCGAAAACCTCGCCTGGCTCCGCGCCCTCGAACAAGGCCCGCTGCCCGTCGATGGCTTCCGGCTCATTCACGGCTCGCCTCTCGATGAAGACGAGTACGTCATGTCGCTCATGGACGCCCGCAACGTCTTCGGCTACCTCGAAGGCCAGGTCGGATTCTTCGGCCACACCCACATGCAGGGCGGATTCTCCTACGTCGACCGCCGCTACGGTTATGCAGCGCAGCTCAATTCGTTCGACCGCGCGCAGCGCAATCGCATCGTCGTGCGCCTCGATCCCGAAGGTCTGTATCTGATCAATCCCGGCTCGGTCGGCCAGCCCCGCGACGGCGATGCGCGCGCCGGCTGGGCCATCTACGATTCCGACGCGCAGGAAGTCCGGCTGCACCGCACGCCTTACGACTGGAACACCACGTGCGATAAAGTGATTGCCGCGGGCCTGCCGGAAGTGCTGGGAACCCGTTTGACGCAGGGCCGCTGAAGCGAAAAGCTGACGCGAAAAAGCTGAACCGCCGGCCGGCGCCCGGCGTATGGAACTGATATGTACTGCACGCAATGTGGCACACGGCTCGATGACGCGGCGCGTTTCTGCATGTCCTGCGGCAAGCCGGTGGACGCGGCTCCGGGTGCCCCGCCGCCGCCACCCCCTCCACCGCCGCCACCTCCACCGCCGCCGCCACCCCAGGCCCGCCTCCGCCGCATTCGCTCGGAGAAGAAAATCGCGGGAGTCTGCGCCGGCTTCGCCGAGTATTTCGATATGGACGTGACGATCATGCGGCTGATCTGGGTCGGCCTCCTGTTGCTGCCGCCCAGCTTCGGCCTGCTGGCCTATATCGTCGCGTGGATCGTGCTGCCCGTGTCGTGAACCGGCGGGGTCTCGTGAACCGGCGGGGACTCGTGAACCGGCGGGGTCTTGTGAACCGGCGGGGTCGTTCAGTCGCGGCGCGTCAGCATCGCGATCGTTTCAATGTGGAAGGTTCTTGGAAACAGATCCACCAGCGTCAGTTTTTCGATGGCGTAGTCCGGCAGCAGCGCCGCCAGGTCGCGCGCCAGAGTAGAAGGGTCGCAGGCCACGATGGTGATCTTCGCCGGCCGCAGCGCCGCCAGTTTCCCCGTGGCATGCTTGCCGAGCCCGGCCCGCGGCGGGTCCGCCAGTACGAAATCCGGCGGCGCCGCTCCCTCGCTCGCCGCCTCGCAGCGGCCCGCCAGAAACGCTTCCGTCTGATCCCCCACAATCTCCACCTGCACTCCGGCCCGCGCGGCGTTTTCGGCCAGATCCGCCGCCGCCGAGCGGCCCGATTCCACCGCCGTCACCCGCTGAAACCGCCTCGCCAGCGGCAGTGAGAACAGTCCCACGCCCGCATACAGATCCCACGCCGTTTCGCCGCCCGCATCCCCCAGCACCAGTTCGGCCAGCCGCGGCAGCAGAAACCGGTTGACCTGGAAGAATGCCGAGCCGTTCACGCGGAACAGGTCCGGCGTTACCGAATAGTCGAGCGGCCCCGGCAAAGATTCCGGAATCGCCTCGGCCAGCCACTCGAAGAAATGCTTCGCCACCGGCCGTTCGCTCTCCTGCACGTTCCACTGCACCCGCCGCTCGTCGGTGAAAATCTCGAGGTCCAGCGCAAAGCGCGGCCAGCGCGAATCCCGCACCATTTTCTGCAGCGTGCGCAGAACTTCCGTGATCTTGGGCGACGCAATCGGGCAATCCCCCACCGGCACCAGCCGCTTCGAGTGCATCTCGCGATAACCGATCCTGCCGCCTTCAACATGCAGCTGCACCCGGTTGCGATAGCCGTACGGCGCGCCCGACTCCACGCCGATCCGCTCCGCCTCGAATTCGATCTTGCCCACCCGCCGCAGCGTCTCCGCCAGTATGTCGCGCTTGAACGCCAGTTCCGCCGCGTAGCCGGCGTGCTGATACTGGCAGCCGCCGCAGCGCCCGAACACGTCGCACTCCGGCGTCACGCGGTCGGCCGACGCGCTCTGCACGCTCACCAGCCGGCTGCGCTGCACCTTCTGGCGCGAGTCGGCCCGCTCGGCCTCCACAATCTCGCCCGGCAGCACGAACGGCGTGAGCACAACTTCGCCGTTCACGCGGCTGAGTCCTTCGCCGCCGTAAATCATCTTTTCGATATTGAGTGTTTCGGTTGAAATCTGCACGATTGATATGGAGAATGCGAAAACGCGGCCAGCCCGGCTTCCGCCGCGCCGCTCCGGCGTCCCTGTTTTGCCGGCGTTGGCTCCGGCAACCCGAGGTTACCACCCGGCCCCGCCGCGGCGGGAAACCGGCGCATGAAGGCCAGGCTATTTTTTCGGAACCGGGATGTGAGTTAATGATGTCAAATAGGTACTAGTGCGCAACGGGTTACGCGGGGTGATGAATCTTTCTCGGCTGGCTTTGGCGCTCCTGCTCGCGGTGTCCGCGTGGGGGCAGGGAACCGGCACGTCCGTGCTGGTCGTCACCACCCACACCATGGAAGGCAAGGCCATCACCGACGCCACGGTTTCCGTAAGCTCGGGCGTTGTGCCCCGCACCGCCGTGGCCGACAGCAAAGGGGTCGCCCGCATCGCCGGCCTCACCCCCGGCCGCTACACGCTCACCATCCTCGCAAAGGGCTACGACGAACTGACTACCGACGTGGACGTCGGCACCGAGCCGGAAACCAGCATCGACGCGCTCCTCTCCGAATTCCGCACCGAGAGCATCACCGTGCAGGGCGTCATCGAAGCGCCGCTCGACGAAGCCAACACGCCCTCGGTGTTCGAACGAACCCAGGTCAGGAATATGCCGGATCGCCCCCGCACCGTCACCGAGGCCCTCCCGCTCGCTCCCGGCATCGTTCGCCTGCCCAACGGACAACTGCGCCTTTCCGGCAGCGGCGAACACCGCAGCGCCCTGCTGGTCAACTCCGCCACCGCCACCGACCCCGCCACCGGGCAGTTCGGCGCCACCGTCCCCATCGACAGCATCGGCTCCATGAGCATCCTTTCCAGCCCGTTTCTGCCTGAATACGGCGGTTTCACCGGCGATGTGGTCTCGGTGGAAACCCGCAAGGGGGGCGACAAATGGAACTTCGAGCTCAACGATCCCCTGCCGGAATTCCGCTGGAGAAGCTGGCACATGGTCGGCCTGCGTTCCTCCACGCCGCGCGTCGTGCTGGGCGGCCCGATCGTCAAAAACAGGCTGTTCATTCTGGAGTCGATCCAGTACGACATGCGCGAATACCCGGTCATCACGCTCCCGTTTCCGAATAACGAATCGCGCCGCCAGGGCCTGAATTCGCTCACCGCCCTCGACTACACCATCAACGGAACCAACGTGCTCACCGGCACCGCGCACGTCGCCAATCAGCGGACGCGTTACGACAACCTCGATTTCTTCAACCCGCAGCCCGTCAGCCCCGACACCGCCTTTTCCACCTACGCGGCCGAGATCGCCGAACACTCCCAGCTTCGGGGCACCGTGCTCGACAGCCAGATTTCCGGCACCAGTTTCCGCGCCGGTGTCTGGCCCCAGGGCGATCTGCCCATGGTCCTCCAGCCGCAGGGCAACAGCGGGAACTACTTCAGCCGGCAGACCCGCACCTCCTCGCGCGTCGAATGGCGCGAATCGTGGTCGCTCGTCCGCCAGTTCTGGGGCACGCACAATTTCAAGGTCGGTTCGCGGCTCGGGTGGACGAACGAACATGCGAACGTGAATGCCGACACCGTCCGGATCGAAAACTTCAGCGGCCGGTTGCTGGAAAATATCGATTTCATCGCCGGCCGCCCCATCGCCCGCAGCGATCTCGAATCGGCCTTTTTCGCCCAGGACCAGTGGGTCATGAGCTCGCGCTTCTCGCTCAATTACGGCGTGCGCGCGGGTCAGCAGGAAGTCACCGACGTATTTCAGATCGGCCCGCGCGCCGGTTTCGTCTTCACTCCCACCAGGTCCGGCAAAACCATTCTGCGCGCCGGCGCCGGCGTCTTTTACGACCGCGTTCCGCTCAACGTTTACGGTTTTGCCTTCTATCCGAACGAAGTCATTACAACCTACAATCCGGATGGTTCCGTGTTCGCCGGGCCGGACCGTTATTTCAACATCACCGAAGCCGTCGCTCCCCACCGCTCGCCATTCACTTACCGCAAAAGCGACCAGCCCGGTGATTTCGCGCCCTACAGCATCAATCTCAACATTCAACTGGAGCAGATTGTCACCGCCCGCATCCGGCTGCGGGCGAATTTTCTGCAGAGCCGTTCCGAGGGCCTCATCGTCATGGCTCCGCGCGTCACCGATGCCGAACACGCCTACGTGCAGTCGGGCGACGGCAACGCCCGGCTGCGCCAGTTCGAACTGACGGCGGCCGGCGCCTGGGGCAAGGACAGCCAGTTCAATATTTCTTACGTACACAGCCAGTCGCTCGGCAACCTCAACGAATTCAATAACTACCTCGCCAACTTCCCGCCGGCCGTGATTCTGCAGGACGCCCACACCAACCTGCCGGGCGATACGCCCCACCGCTTCATCGGCTGGGGAACCATCCAGTTGCCGCATAAGTTCCGCATCATGCCCAAGCTGGAATACCGCTCCGGCTTCCCCTGGTCTTCGTATACGGCCATCCAGCAATACGCGGGCCTGCCCAACTCCGCCCGCTTTCCGGCATTTCTTTCGCTCGATGCCCGCATCACCAAGGACTTTCGCGTCACCGATAAATATTCCTTCCGTTTCGGCGTTACGGCTTCGGATCTGAGCAACCATTTCAACCCCGTCAGCGTCCATTCCAACGTCGCCGACCCGAACTACGGCGTGTTCTTCGGTACGTACCAGCGCCGCTACACCGCCGATTTCGACGTTCTGTTCTGACCGGCCGCGGCGTTACCCGGCGCGGGATGTCAAAATAGAAATACTGGGTCAATCTGATGAAGAAAACGCTTTTCCTGAGTCCACCCTCTTTTGACGGCTTCGACGGCGGAGCCGGCGCGCGTTACCAGGCGAAGCGTGAAATTACGTCCTACTGGTTCCCCACCTGGCTCGCCCAGCCCGCCGCTCTCGTCCCCGGCAGCAAGCTGATGGATGCCCCGCCGCACCACCAGACCATGGCGGATGTCCTCGCCCTCGCCAACGACTACGAACTCTTCATCCTCCACACCAGCACCCCGTCGCTCCTCAACGACGTCAAGTGCGCCGCCGCCATCAAGCAGAAGAATCCGCACGCGCTCGTCGGTTTCATCGGCGCCCAGGCCGCCGTCCTTCCCACCGAGACCATGAAGGAAGGTCAGGATGCCATCGACTTCGTCTGCCGCAATGAATTCGACTACACCTGCCTCGATCTGGCGCAGGGCAAGCCGCTCGCGGAAATCGAAGGTCTGAGCTGGTTCGACGAGAACCGCCAGATGCGCCACAACCCCGAACGCGCGCTCATCCACGACTGGGACGCCATGCCCAGCGTCCTGCCCGTCTATCACCGCGATCTCGATATCGAAAAGTACTTCATCGGCTACCTGCAGCACCCCTACGTTTCGTTCTATACCGGACGCGGCTGTCCGGCCCACTGCACGTTCTGCCTCTGGCCGCAGACCATCGGCGGCCACGCCTACCGCACCAAGTCCCCGGCCGCCGTCCTGCGCGACGTGGAAGAAGGCAAGGCGCTGTTCGGCAGCAAGGTCCGCGAGTGGATGTTCGATGACGACACCTTCACCATCGATCGTCCCCGCGCCGTCGAAATCGCCAAAGGGATGAAGAAGCTCAAGCTCACCTGGTCCTGCAACGCCCGCGCCCATCTCGACTATGAAACGCTGAAGCAGCTCCGCGACAACGGCCTGCGTCTTCTGCTCGTCGGCTTTGAGTCCGGCAACCAGGAGATTCTCAACCGCACCAAAAAAGGTCTGCTGCTCGATACCGCCCGCGAGTTCATGCGCAACTGCCGCAAACTCGGCATTCGCGTCCACGGCACATTCATGATCGGCCTGCCGATCGAAACCCAGGAGACCATCGAGCAGACCATCCGCTTCGCCGAAGAGCTCGATCCGTTCTCCATCCAGGTCTCCATCGCCGCCCCGTACCCCGGCACCGAACTCTACAAACAGGCCACCGCCAACCGCTGGTTCGATTCCCAGGCCATGCTGTCCGGCAACGGAATTCAGATCTCCACGCTGCGCTACGATCACCTCTCGCCCGACGAAATCGAAGACGCGGTCGAACGCATGTACCGCCGCTTCTACTTCCGCCACCGGCCCATCCTGCGCTTCCTCCGCGAGATGGCCACCGACCGCCAGATGCTCGTCCGCCGTCTGCGCGAAGGCGGCGAATTCTTCAGCTACCTGCGCGAACGCCGGCAAATCGTGCGCAACCGCCACACCCAGACGCAGACCGCCTGAAGCATCGAGAGCCTGCCGTTGACCCCGTCGCAGCCAGACGCCGCCGCTCCCGGGGACTCCGGCCAGCCGCCGCAGCGCGCCGGCGGTCTCGGTCCTCTCGTTCGTCAACTCAACCTCGGGACCGCTTTCACTCTGACGGCACTTGCCGCCCTTCTCCACCTTGTGCTGCTGTTTCAGGCCGGCGGACTCTGGCGCGACGAAGTCAACAGCGTCCGCTTCGCCCGGATGCCGTCTCTTGCCACCGTCTTTTCTTCTTTACGCTACGATTCCTACCCCGTCGGCTCCACCCTCTTTTTCCGCCTCTGGGCGCTCGTCGCCGGCACCGACCAGGGCTTCCGGGTAGCCGGTCTCCTCGTCGGCCTCGCCATCCTCGCAGCCCTCTGGTGGAACGCCCGCATCCTGAAACCAGGCATCCCGCTCCTGAGCCTCATCCTTCTCGCCGTCAATCCCGTTTTGCTGCGCTATGGCGATTCGGTCCGCCCCTATGGGCTCGGCATTTTGTTCACCGTGCTGGCATTCGGATTCTTCGCCCGCCTCACAGCCCATCCTTCGGCCCGCAACTTCTGCTGGGCATGCCTGTCGGCGATTCTCTCCGTGCAGTGCCTCTTTCAGAACGCCCTCCTCGTCGCCGTCTTTTGCCTGGCCGGGGTTCTGGTGTCGCTCGGGCGGCGGCGATACTTCGCCACCTTGCGCCTTGCCGGCGCCGGCGCCATCGCGGCGCTCTCCCTGCTTCCTTACCTCGGCCCCATTCGCGCGGCCGGTGAATGGGCTGCCCTTACGCAGACTTCCGCGGCACATGCTGTCATGTGGAAGATCCTCTCGGATGCACTGAGTGCCCAGGCCGATTTCATGCTCCCGCTCTGGTGTGGACTCTGCGTCCTGGGCCTGCTTGCCGCGGTTATCTTCGCCCGGCCAGCCTCCGCCGCGCCCGCCGACGGGAAAGATGTTCTGGTTTTTTCGGCCATCGCTCTCGCCGCCGCTGTCCCCGTGTTCCTCGCCTTCATTCGCGCCATGAATCTGCCCACCCAGGTCTGGTATTTTCTGCCCCTGATGGCGCCCTGCGCGGCCTGTCTGGATGCGCTGTTTGCGCCGCTGCTGCGCACCAGAATCGGCCGTCTCGCCGCTCCTGTCGCGGCCATCGCGGTCGTCATACTGCTGACGCCGCGTACCTGGGCCTCCCTGCAGCTTCGCGCCACCAATGTGGACCTGGTCGCGTCGGCCATTACCGACCAGGCGTCCCCCCATGACTTGATCGTCGTCAGCCCCTGGTACATGGGCGTCAGCTTCGCCCGCCATTACTCCGCGGCAGCGCGCTGGACCACCCTGCCGCCACTCGAAGATCACTCCATCCACCGCTACGACCTTCTGAAACTCTCGATGCAGCTGGAGGACCCGATCGCGCCGGTTCTCCAGGCCGCCCGCGATACGCTCGCCGCCGGCAACCGCCTCTGGTATGTCGGTGTCCTCGTCGCCCCGCCTGCCGGCTCGGCCCCGCCGGTTCTGCCCCCCGCGCCCCACGGCCCCCAGGGCTGGTTCAGCCCGCCGTACAACGATGCCTGGATGCTCCGGTTCGGCGCGTTCCTCGCGGCCCACGCCGGCTCTGTATCTGCGGTCCCCGTCGAGGCCCCGAATCCGGTCAGCCCGCTGGAGAACGTGCCGCTTGTGGTCTTCAGCGGCTGGCGGCCTTAGAAACAGGCTGTTTTCCCGCGATTCGCAGCTGCACCATCAGACCCAAAGTTTTGAATACCGTGTGCCGGACATTCATCTTGCTCGCCCCGTGCTTCCGGTCGTAACGCAGCACCATCGGGACCTCCGCGAACGAAAGCCTCATGCGCGACAGTTTCAGCAGAATTTCCGCCATGCACGCAAAACTTCGCTCCGTCACCAGCGAATCGCCGAATTGTTCGAATCCCTCCCGGATGACCCCGGCCCGGTAGGCGCGAAACCCGCACGTGTAATCCCGGACGCCGCGTATCGGCAGTGTGATCTGAAACAACGCCCTCGCCCCGTAGCACATCAAATGCCGGAACGCGCTGAGTCCCACCACCCGCGATCCGCGCCGGTAACGCGAAGCGATCACCACGTCGCTGCCTCTGCCGATCCGTTCCAGCATCTGCGGAATGAGCGCCGGACTGTGCGTGTTGTCCGCATCCATCGTTACAATCACATCGTCCGGCCCGGCCAGTTCTCCCGCCCTCCGCAGCGCATCCCGGATCGTCTCCCCCAGCCCCCGGTTCGTCGCGTGCCGCACCAGTTCAATCGGCAACCTGGCAGACCACTCCCCGATCACCTCGCGCGTGCCATCCTCGCTGCCGTCATCCACAATGACCGCGCGCGCCGCGTATCCGCACCGTTCCATCTCCGCGCGGAAGGATTCCAGCAGCAGTGGCAAGCCTTCTTCTTCGTTGTACGCCGGCAGGGCTAAAAGAACGGTCATCGTCGCCACTTCTCTCTATTGTGTGCCTTCAGTCCTTCCTCCGCGCTCCGGTCGTGCAGCGCGCCATTTGCAGCCGCCACGCCGGCCCGAAAACCTTCGCCGCTTCTGCCGCACTCCGTCACTTTCCTCCCGCGGCCGTACGCATCGCCGAAGTGATAGCCTGTAGTGACCAGCGCGGCCCCCGCGCCCGCCGCCCGCAGAGCCCATGCCGTCACGCCGACCTCTCCTCCTCGCAATCCTCGCCGCTGCGTTCTGCCACGCAGCTTCGGCGCAACTCGGCTGGCAGCCGCTCCCGCCATTTCCCGCCCCGGCGCGGGAAATCGCCGCCGTCGCCGCCGCCGGGAAAATCTACGCCTTCGCCGGCATGGGCGAGCTTTACGCTCCCCTCGGCCTCGTTTTCGAATACGATCCCGCGGCCCGATCCTGGACGAAGAAGAAGGCCATGCCGCTTCCCGCGCACCAGGTTGCCGTCGCCGAATCCGGCGGAAAAATCTACCTCTTCGGCGGCTTCAAAAAGCCCGCCTCCGGCCCGCCCGCCTGGGAAGCCGTCGACAACGCCTGGGAATACAATCCCGCCGGCGATACCTGGAAGCCCCTCAAGCCCCTCCCCACGCCTCGCGGAGCCTCCTCGGCCGCCGCCGTCAATGGCCGGATCTACGTGATGGGCGGCGCCGCCGTCCAGCCCGGCACGCAGAACCTCCCGCTCGTCCCCGGCCCCGACGGCACCCCCAGCCGCTCGCTCTCCAGCGTCGAAGAGTACGACATCGCCTCCAACTCCTGGCGCTCTCTCACCAGCATGCCGACGCCGCGTAACCACTTCGCCCTCGCCGCCGTCAACGGCAAGCTCTACGCTCTCGGCGGCCGCACCGGCTCCGCCTTCGCCGATCTCGCCAGCGACGTTCAGGTCGTCGAGGAATTCGACCCCGCCGCCAACCAGTGGGGCCTCGAACGCGCCAAAATGTCCACCCTCCGCGACTCCATGGCCGCCGCCGTCTACGATGGCCACATCTGCCTCATCGGCGGCTCCATGACCGACGCCCGCGTCTCCGCCAGCTTCCGCATCGCCGAAGCCTACGACGCAGCCAAAGACCAGTGGCTCGTCC
>Ga0214192_1000467_pt1 | contig 25092 bp, 51 predicted proteins | sample TroBogEpilimnion_44_FD_153030 | JGI IMG/M metagenome (GOLD analysis project Ga0214192, IMG submission 153030) | Freshwater microbial communities from Trout Bog Lake, WI - 29JUL2008 epilimnion | ecosystem: Environmental > Aquatic > Freshwater > Lake > Epilimnion/Euphotic zone | place: Trout Bog... | reverse complement strand
TATCTTTGTTAAAACAAATGAGGCAAGTACACTTTGTCTTTAAATTTCATTCTTTTTTAGGAATGTTACAAAAAGTGTAAGAATGAAACAAATACTAAAATTAATCGTGGTTCAATTTACCATTGGTGAATGGTAGAAAGAAAATAGCCATTGTCACGAAATAATCTTATTACTCACAGGGGGTAATTTGATAGGCAGTATTCCTTATTGGAAACTGCCTTAAAAGGCAGTAGAAGCGGCTTAATGTAGCGTTGTTTCATTCATTCTTTACGAAAGTAATAGCCATTAGATTTATTCTAATCCCTTTTATTTTCTTTAAAGAAAGTTTTGAAAACTGATTTTTCAGTATTCTTAACTAATCAAGAACAGATATTAGATTTATTTCTATTTATCTAATATTTGTTCTTTTCCATTTTTTAACTTGTTATAAAGTGCTGTATCCACCGGAAAATGTGAGCCGCTTTTTAACATTTTAATATATCCACAATGACTAGCTATCGGAGTGGGTTGTCTTGCAAGACAAATATGTAGTTTAGTTTAACTTAAAAGACTAGCTATCTTCAAAACATTATGAGTATGTGAAAAGCGTTGTCTTAGTAGTTGAAAGTAAAGATATAAACTAATATAATTCCGAAGTGCTTTGTATTAGTTTATAACTACATATTCTTTTAGCGTGTTCTTGAATTAGAACATATTGTGTGCGGTGTACGAGTGGTTTATGTAGCCGCCCCGAAAGGGTGGTTAGGGTAACTCCTTCATGGGTTCGAATCCCATTCGCACAATTGTCATACTACCGCAAATAGTATTCCAATAAGTTCTTAACTAAGGACACGCTAATTTTTTATATATACAATTTATTCCATAATAAATGGAATCGTCGAACAATGGTTCAGTTCGCAAGATTTTCATTCTTGAAATGTGAGTTCGATTCTCATCGATTCTACGAGTTCATCCCAAAGAGGGAGTATAACATTTTTAATATATACATAAAAATATTTATTAAAAATGATTGAAAAAGTTTGTAAATGGTGTAATGAAACCATTATTGTTGAGAAGCATATATTATTTGCTTCTCATGTTAGTTCTTGTAAAAGTAATCCTAATTTTCTAAAAAGAATTGAAAAATGTAAAAATGATTTTACAGGTAAAGAAATTGTAGAAAGATTAACTATTGAAAAAGAATGTCCTCGTTGTAATAATGTGTTTAAATTAACAGGTACAAAAAAACAATTATATGGACGTGATTCCAAAAAGTATTGTTCTGATAAATGTGCAAGAGCGAGACCCCAAAGTAAAGAAACTAAGGAAAAAATTGCTAATTCATTAATGAATAATGGAAATTGGTATGATTTTAATAAAAATAAAATACCAAAAGAAAAAATAGTTAAAGAGGAAGTAATTAAAGAAAAAATAGTTTGGGTTAAAAAAGAAAGAATAAGAAAAAAATATTCATATAGTTTTATTTGTATATTATGTAATAAAGAAGGTTCTTCTACAAGTAAAAAAACTACACGTCATGCTGATTGTTATAAAAAAGTTTCGGGTGGTTATAAAAAAGGTAGTGGTTTGGTAGAGTTTCAAGAAATAGCGATAGAGTTAAAAAAGTAACTAACGAAATTAGAGTAAATGCACAAGTTTATTTGGAATTTCCGATGGAAGGTTGGTAATTTATACAATAAAAAGTGTTCCACGTGGAACACTTTTTAATTTGGTTAGTAAGTTTATTTATCGTATATTTGTAGTCTAAAAGAAAAATTATGAAGAAGTTATTATTATTGAGTTTTTTATTCCTTTTTGCGATAAAAGGTTTTAGTCAAGAAAAAGCAAAAAGTGATTCTATTGATGTTGATGGATTAAGTTTGAATGTTAATTATAGTGAGAATGATATATATTCCGCTGGAATTAGATTTGTACTTGATAAATCAATTATAGATGTTGGTTTTGGTAATACAATTAAATCTACTGAAAAAATTAATAATGGTAGTCTTAATATTAATACATATAGATTTGGTTTAGGTAGAAAAGTATCAGATGATTTTTCAGTAGGTATTGATTATGTTTATACAAAAAGATTTATTAATAGTCTATTGGTTGATGACCGAAGTAATATAGGTATATTTTTAACATATAGAGTGTATAAATTTATTGACCTAAACTTTATGACTAATAATTGTACAGGAAATAGTTTGGGAGTTTCTTTTAACTTATTCTAATAAAAAGATGCCTTTAGGGCATCTTTTTATTTGGTTATTAACTATAAAACTCTTAACTTTGTTTAACAATTAAAAAAACACATCATGACAATTAAAGGGAAAGTAGTTTTTATTGAACAAGTTGATTTTAACCCCGAAAATAAAAGGGCAACTTATGAGTTATTAACCGATAATAGTTCTTCGGGTAGATTATATTTGGATGCTGACGATAAAGTACCAAAAGAAGGTGATAGTATTTTTGCAATTACTGATAGTGATGGAAACGCTATCAATTACACAATAAATGATTAAATTTTTATGGCATTTGCAATTAACATTACAACAGAATCTTGTGACAATTATTTAGTAGTTATAGATGGTAAACCTAATTTAGAAGCAATTATTGAAGCAATTGAAGATGAATTGGGTGGCGAGATTGACTATATAAGTGGTTGGAATATAGCAGCTACTTATGAATTATCATCTTATTTTCACAATGAATTAAATAAAAAACTAAATTCATTTGGTAATTAACTTTAAATACCTTATATTTGCATCATGGCATTAGCAATTAGTTTCGTTTCAGAAGATAAAAATACATTCGTAGTTACTTTTGATGGTAAACCACAAATCAATGACGTTGTGGATGCTATTCAAGACAAAATGACACAAGAAGGTGTTATGAGTATAATTGATTGGCACGTTGGCATAAATTATGCTGTAAGTGAAGATTTTAGTAAAGAATTAACAAAAGCAATTAATCAAATAGATTAATAAAAAGCACCCTCTAAAGGGTGCTTTTTTAATATACATATATAAAAAGCATACCTCTGATTCCTCCAGCTATTTAATAAGCCGCCCGTCTTAACTTGACAGTACAAAGATACACCTTTTATACTTACCCACCAAATATATTTTTAGAAAAAAAGATTTGTTTAATAACTTTAATACCTGTATATTTGCAGTATATGATGGACAGGAGAGAATTAATAAGATGGACAGCAATATTTCTTAGCTTTGGTATTGGGTGCATTTATGGTTATCTAAGTGGTTATGATAATGGTTATAAGGTAGGAAAAATTGCAGGGAAAATGTATTATCAAGACAAAAAACAAGATTCTTTAATAAAAGTTTTGGTTAGTAAATCAAAATAGCTTATATTTGCATTACAAAAGAGGTGGAAGTTCATCGGTAGAATAGTAGGTAGACTTACCAACGAAAATAGGTTGTTTTAACATTGCGAAGTACAAGCAATTAGACCCACGATAGTTGCCGACTAAAAGTCGGGGGATAGTGGTTCGATTCCACTTCACCTCACAAAATAAACACATTATGTTAGTAGAATTTGTTACAACAAAAGTTATTAAGACAGAAGAAAAAGTAGAAATTGAATTACCTATTTTGGAGAAAATTGTATATCTTCATTATAAATATTCTGGTGGATATAATTATTTTGTTAAGTTTGTTCCATCTATGTATGAAATTAATGATAAAAAAATCTATACATTAGATTATATCTATATGCGTGAAGAAAAAATCATTAAAGGGCAAATTAAAGTAAGTCCTTTTGATTTTAGACCTTCATTAAATTATAACTCTGAAAATAATGAGTTTGATTATATAGGTGAAAAACAAGACTTACCACAAGATTATTTATCAATTGTTGCAACATATTGGCTTTTACAAAAAAGATGTTCAGATTGTTTTTTTAGAGTAATAACAGAAGACCAATTCAATGATGCAAAAGAAAGATTCTTTAATAATGAAAGTTTTTTTGGTTGTGATTATTAAAAACTATATATTTGCAGTATGAAAAACATAAAAGGGTATTTAATAAGTGGTTTATTATTATTTGGTATTATTTAATTTTGAGTAGATAAATTTGGTAAATAACTTAAAAACACTTACCTTTACATAAATAAATAAAGAAATGGGAAAACAAGATATTTATATTAAGACAACACAACTTTTATCTAAATCTAAGGGCGAAGAAGGACAAGTACTTAGAAATTATTTTAATGTTCCAGATGAGGACGATAATGAAGATTGGAATGAGATAGTTGAAGTAAAAGGTAATTATAATTATCCTGTTTGTAAAATTGATGATGCTATCAAAGTTCTTCAAGAAGCAAAAGAAAAAGGTTGTAATTTTGTTCATATTTACGATCATGGCGATCATGGTGAAATTAACTTTGAAGGTTATTTTATTGAGAAAATTACCGATGAAGAAGTTGCTGAATATAAGGCAGAGTTGCATAAAAAAGAATTAGAAAAGCAACAACGAGTTTTAGATAAAGAAAGAGCAGAATTTGAAAGGCTGAAAAATAAGTTTGGTTAGTAAGTTAAAAAGCATTATCTTTGTAACGTAAATAAATAACAATGAGTTCAAAAATATTAATAATAATTGGTTCGGCTGCAATGCTTACATCTTGTGTAAGTCATCTACATAATCACAGAATACTTGAATGTAAAAATGTGGTTATTGTGGTGGAAAAAGAAAAGCCTACTGTTTTGAGTATTGAAACACTTGTTAAAGCAGTTGATTTTGAGAAAATAAAAGAACTTACTGATAAAATTCTTGCAGAAAAAGAAATAAGTTATGATACTTATTTTCAATCTGAAAAAATATTTATTAAAAGAGAAAATCTCTTATTAAATAACAAAAGTCGTTATAACGACAAATCGCCGGTTCTTAATAAAAGTGATAGTGTTTCTAATAGAAAATTAAATATAATAGTGCCGTATGGCACTCCCGTAAAACGGGTAGTATGCGCTTTATTGGTTAATCACGAAAGACCGCACATAAGAAGTCCCGGCTATTCTATTTAAAAAAAGTAATATTAAGATATATAAAATAAATTGCATTTCGTAACAATTAAAATAAACTCACTTTCAAAAAGAAAGTGAGTTTTTTTTTGTTTAATAACTTTTTTATCCGTATGTTTGCAGTAACAAAATAATACACACAATGACTAAACAAGAAGCATACGAAGCAATGTTAGAAGGTAAGAAAGTTGCTCATAACTATTATAGTAATGACGAATATCTTATGATAAATAAAGATGGCGATTTTCAAACAGAAGATGGCTTTACTCATGGTGGTATATTTGACGAATTTTGGACAAAGTATCAAAAATGGGAAGATGGTTGGGAATTATTTGGTGAATAACTTTTTTATTCGTATCTTTGATTTATGAAATATACAAATGATTTAATAGAGGGAGTAAAAAAGTTATTTCCCGAACAAACAGAAATGATTGAATTAGCAGAAAAGGGAGACCCTTATTTACTAACGTATTTGAAAGATTCTTCACAGCAAATTAGTCATAAAGAAATACTTTCGGCTACTTCTTTAGAAGAATTAAAAGAAAAAGCAAAAGTAATTCAACAAAAAGAAGAATTATACAATCTTTGTATAGAACAAAATTACAATTAAAATGGCAAGAAAACAAAAAACATTAAGAGAAGGTTCAGCATCGAATTTAGATTTTGAAGTAAATAAATTACTTCTTGATGGTTGGGAAAGGTCGGGTGAACCCCGTTTGGTTATCAAACAATCTAATAATAATTATGGTGGTTCAACTAATACTGAAATTTGGTATCAAACTTTAACAAAATATAACGAAGAAACAAAATAAAGATTTTCATAGTGTGTAAACAAGTCGGGGCGTTTCTACGCCCTGACTTTAAACTTTAATATATATTTTTTTTTAATAAATAACCCACTTCTGATTTCTCCACACTTTGTATCGTGCGCCTGTCTATATATTGACACAGCAAAGATACACCTTTTTAAGTTACTAAACAAACTTAATTTGATAAAAAAAGATTTGTTTAATAACTTATATACTCGTATATTTGCACTATGATAGTTAATAACATCTGTAAAAAAAGAGAATGGAAAAAAGAAGTTTTATCAGATGGTAGAATATATTATGACCATTACTTTATTTATGACTTAAAGAAAAAAGAATTAGGTAATTATCTTAATACTTGGTTTGTAGATGGGTTTAATATTACTAATAATATAATATATCGTGATAGTTTAGCAACTTTGAAAAAAGTTGATAGTGATACTGCTTCACATCTTTATAACAGACCTTTTAATCCATTATCAATATTTATTATGCCTAATTATAAATCGGCAAATGAGTATTTAAAGGTAAAAAAAGAAAATGAAAAGAAAAAGTTAAATAAAAAATTACCACCTCTTTTATATACTATGAAGTGTCATTTACATAGTGTAGATGATTCAAGTTATGGTATATGGTGGGATAATTATTCAATTGATGATTTGAGAAATAAAAGATTTGAATTAATGAATTGGATTAATCAATTTGATACTAAAAATCTTTTGAATGGGGAAAACTTATTAGATAAATGTATTGAATTAGGGGCAACTCCCGATTCAAAAGATTATAATTAAATTTGGTTATTAACTTTATTTACCTTATATTTGTATAAATAAAAAAGTATGACATCATATAATGTTAATCAAATAGTTAGTATAGACTTTACAAGTGAAAATGTAAATACTAATTTTTATATTTCAGAAGAACGTTCTTTTGTTGATTGGTTATTAAAAAGACCTAAAAAAACATTTATTAGACCTTATTATTATGTTCCTAATTCTGTTATACCAATTGAAGAAATACCAAATAGTATTTTTATTAAGGATAATAAAATCATTAATAAAGCAAGTCTTACTATTGGATTTTCTAATAGAACTTGGAAAACAAAGTATTTTGAATCTAATGATGCAGCAAAAAAGTTTAAAGAAAGAATAGAATCAAATAATTTTATTAATCTCTAAAAAAGATTTGGTTATTAAAAAAATATTTCGTATATTTGTAAAACAAAAATAAAGAAAATGAAAAAGACATAAAAAAATAAATTTGGTAATTAAAAAAATTATTCGTATATTTGCTTTATAAATAAAAGGGAATGAAAGAATTACAATTTTACATAGTTTATGGATTAGTTGGTAAAGATGCTTTTACTACTTTATGTGGTGGGTATGCAATTTCGGTTAAGGAAGGTTCTAATGCTTCTGAAAAAATGCGTGAAATTCACAAAGAAATTGTAAAAAAACATAATAGTGACCCTAATTGTTATACTAAATTAGGTTTAATTACAGCAGATTCTATTGTAATGAAAGTTCTTACAAGATTAGATTAAAAAGATTTGGTTATTAAAAAAATATTTCGTATATTTGTAGTCTAAATGGGAAACAGCAAATCTGAATGTAAATAAATATGAATAAAATTTTATTGTATGGATTTTTAACATTTGTATTAGTATCTTTTGTTATAAACCTATCGCATTGTGGGGATAAAAAAGAAGTTAATAGTGATTCACTTTCACAAAAAAAAATAAAATAATTTTAGATTGTTCTAAAATTATTGGTAAACCAAAAAGTGAAATAGACTTGATTTTACAAAGTTAAGCAAGGATTCACTTATAGACCTTTTTAGCAAAGATAAAAAGGTTGAACTAAAAAAGGTAGCAGAAGTTGCCTAAATATATTGAGAGAGAGTGTTCCACGTGGAACACTCTTTCAAAAATAGATTTGGATAATAACTTAAAAAGTGTTATCTTTGAATAAATAAAAAAATCCGTTGGTAGCTCAGTTGGTTAGAGTGCTATTCTGATGCGCAAACTTTATAATGATTGAATGACAAAAGAATTTGAGTAGGGAAAGGATAGTGATTCGAAGCACTATTTGAGTAGACCAAAAAGTTTGAATAGTTAAGAGAGATTTGTAAAGATTCAATAATAGAGGTCGGTGGTTCGAACCCATCACAACGGTCCAGTTTTAACTTATAAAAACCTTTATGTTAGATATTTAGTACATACTTTACTACCCAACTCTCATTTGGGATTAGTAAAGAGCAATATAGAAAAATAACTAATATAGAGGTTTTTTGTTTTAAAAAATTACACATTATGCGAGATACTACTGATTTTGTTGCTGAAAGTTTATTAACATTTAATAGTGTTGAATATAATCCTTTACAGGATTATTTAGTTTTAGAGCCATCTGCCGGCACAGGATTTTTAGCAAACTATATAAAATATTTCTTTAAGGAAAGAATTATGCAATCACTTAAAAATAGTCTTACTATCAATTGTATTGAATTAAATAAAGATAAGTTTGATATTTTATCAAAAGATTTTCCTAAAGCAATTCATGGCGATTTTCTTAAATTAGATATTCAAAGAAAATATGATTTAATAATTGCTGCCCCACCATTTAAAGGTAATACTGATTTAGAACATATAATGAAAATGTATGATTTATTAGAAGATTATGGCGAAATTATATCATTAACTACACCTTATTGGCTTACTAATAACGAACCTTTACAAGTAAAATTTCGTGAATGGTTAAGTGATAAGCCACACAAAATTAAGATGTTACCCGATATGACTTTTTCGGAAAGGGGAAAATCTGTTCCAACTGCAATAATAAATATTTACAAATGGAAACAATAACAAAATATACACCTAAGCAAAAAACAACTAATTTTCAATTTAGATGGAATGAACCGCTTGGAGTGGCTGAATGTCCGTATGCTTATAGATGGGTATTTATATTTTTTGGCTTTTCAATTCGGATTCATAAATGGTTAAGGTCAGATGATAAAAGGTATTTCCATTCACACGCATGGAGTTTCGTTACCTTTGTATTAAAAGGTAGTTATACGGATGTTTCTTTGCCAAAAATATTTCAAAATGATGAAGTTGATAAAGCAATCAAAGAAGGTAGAATTTCTAGGAATGATGTTGAAGATAGAGAAGTATTAAAAAGGTTTACATTAAAATATAGACCTGCTAATCATTTACATTATGTTGAAGTTCCAAAAGAAGGTTGTTTAACAATTTTAATCACAGGTAGACCATTACAAAAATGGGGATTTTGGGTTGATGGAAAAATTAAAAGACCATTAAAATTCTTCCATAAGTTCGGACACCCACCTTGTTCAGAACAATAATTTGGTGGATAACTTTTAATCCCTTATATTTGCATCATTAAATAACAATTAAATATTACACAATGAAAAAATGCGTTTTCCTGTTTTTAATGTTTGTCTTTACAAACATTTGTATCTTTGCACAAGATTCTACTCTTAAAAAAGATAGTTCAGCAACCCCTGTTTTAGATAAAACAGAACACTTAGTAGATAAGTATAGTGCTAAAATTGCCGATGCTTTCATGTCCTCGATTGATAAAGCAACACCATTTGTTAAATCAACTTTCACTTCTTTGGTTTATTTACAAATTGGTAAAGGTATTGCTTATTTAGTTCCGACCTTTTTCTTTTTATTGTTTTTATGGATTTTTATTTATCAATATAATAAAGTAGAAAAAATATTAAACTCTGATAAAGTTCCTAATAATTTAAGAGCAGGTTATGGAGTTTTTAATAGTTATAATATAAATCCAAAAATAATTATATCATTTATTTTATTTATTTTATTTGGAATTGTTTCTATGTGTACAATTGCCGATGGGATAGAACACTTATTCGCCCCCCAATGGTATGCAGTCAAAGATATAATTGATTTGTTTAAGGGTACACCACAACAATAATTTAAAAAAAGATGGATTAAAAATCCATCTTTTTTTTGTTTAATAACTTTTAATCCCTTATATTTGCAGTACAAAAATACACAGCATGAAACATTACAATTTATTATTTAAGGGAGTTGAAACAAATAAAAGACCTTTAGATTTGACAGATGAAGAATTTGAAAAAATTAAGGCAGATTTGGCAGGTTCAGATTTTGAATTAGTATTGCATCCAAAAACTACTGAAATAGAATGGTTTATTAATTTATCTACTGAAAGAGCAGAAATGTTATGTAATCACCACCAAATAAACCCACATTCTGTTTCAGTTAATTCTATGATATTTTTATATGAAATATATAATTAATAAGTTTGGTAGATAACTTTAAAACACTTATCTTTGAAGTACAAAAAGAAAATACATATTATGAGTAAAGTAAACGTTAAAATTAACCTTCTACAAGCATTTGAAGGTAATGTAGTAACATTAGAAGAAGCCTTTAAGGATTCAATTAAAACTTCTAAAGTAAATGAAAAACAATTTATTCCTTTGGAAGTTCTAAAAGGAAAACGTTGGATTTGTGTTGATGACTTGGAAGGAGACCATTTCTTCAAAAAGAATAATGGCGATGTACAACTACAAGTTGAAGTAGCAGAAAAAAGAGAAGTTGATAAGTTCGGTAACTCTCATAGTGTTTCACTACAACAAAGCAAAACTACTAAAGAAAGTGGTGCTGCCCGAAAATATTGTGGGGATGGCAAACAATTTATTTTTGTTCAAGCTAAGTTAGTTGAAACAGCAACCACAGAAAATCTTCTTGCAGAAGCTAATACCAAAAAATTAGAAGAAGAAGATGATTTGGTTTTCTAAAAATAAATTAAAAAATGCCCCCTCAAAGGGGCATTTTTATTTGGATATTAACTTATTTAATCGTATATTTGTATAACAAAAAAAAATGAATATTTTAAAATTTTTATTAATCATTTGTCTATTAACTACAAGTTGCGATAGGATTAAAGAAAAACACGTTAAAGGTGTTATAATTGAACACAGCCTAATTATTGATGAATTAGGAGTAATACACTATACTACTAAAATTAAACAAGATAATGGGACTATTGTAGAAAATAATAGTGTAGATTTTTTTGATATGGTAGTAGGAACAAAAGTTGATTATATTTATTATTAAATATATTTGGTTATTAACTTAAAATACCTTATCTTTGTTTAACAGAAAATAAGTGAATTATGATTATGAAAGTTTTAATGTGGTATTTTATAGGGATTGTTTTATCTTATATTTTTCTAATCGTAGGTAATACAATGTCAGTTAAATGCGGTGAAGAAAAAGCTAAATTAAAATATATATTTTATAGTTGGTTAAGTTGTTTATTATGGGTATCTTTTATTATTGAGATGTTGTATAAACACTATATACCTTTCAATAAAATATCAAAGCTACTTAATCAAAAACCCGACTTAACAAAGAAAAAATAATAAAATATGAACCCTACCGAAAAATTTTTTTTAATATATGGGATTGGTGTATTAATATCAATTCCTTTAATAATGCTTTATAACAAAAAGTTTAAGCATGATAAAACCCCTCTTAAAGTTGCTTTATTTAGTTATATATCAGTTATCGCTTTCTTTTTTGCTACTTTAGATAACTTAACTTTTAATAAAGATGATGAAGATTTTTTTACAGGACTATAAAAAAAAATTTTTTTTTGGTTTGAAAAATTTTTTTTTTCTTAAACAATTTTCATAGTATGCCCCGAAAAAAAAATTTTTTTTTTCATAGAGTTTTGACAAAGAATTACCCTAAGAAAAATTTTTTTTCTTGCTAGTATCAAAAAATTTAGGCAATAAAATACTATTCCAGTAACTTTTAAAGTTGCTAGTAAAGTTGTGGCAAAGCACAGCCATTAAAAAATATGTATGTATTTTTTATATTATATAAATTCTGTTTAAGTGATGCAATAATATAGGTATTTTTTTTATAAAACAAAAATAAAATTATCCTACTAATTTAGTGGACTATTATGCCAGCCTACCTCTGATTCCTCCAGGTTCGTCACCCGCCCGCCTTATTTGGCACTACAAAGATAAGGGGTTCTAAGTTATTAAACAAATAAAACACAATCTTTTTTTAAAAAAATAAAAAATAAATATTTTGCTTTTTTGTTTGTTGGTATCAAATAAAACTATATCTTTGTATCAGTTAAATAAAACACAATGGCAAAAAAGTTATTCAATACAGAAGTAAATAAGGTTAGAAAAATGGCAAGTCTATTCAGTTTCAACCTTAAATTAAATGGTAAGCAAGTCATTCTAAATAATGATAATCAAACTAAATTAAAAGAAGCAACAAGGTTGCTCGAAGCAGCAGCAAATATTTTAATAGAAATAAAATAAAAAAAAATAAAAAAATATTTGTTGGTTTCAAATTAGTTCTATATATTTGCACTATATTTATTTGCACACTAAAAAAAGTTAATTATGCTTACAAATTTTGCAGAAGAAATTGAAGTTGTTGAAAGTGATGCTATTAAAAACTTTCAATTTGAATTACCAAAAGATACAGCATCAGCCATAAAAAGGGCTGCAAAAATGGCTGCAAATAATCTTTTTGAAGATTTAGACGTTGATGACATTATTGTTGTGGGTGCTAACAAAAAAGAAAGCAAAATTGCTTTTTCCGAATTTGTTGGGGGTGTAGGACTTACAACAGGTTTGGACTTTTCAAAATTGGCAGATGAAAACCCCGAATGGAAAGGAATCCCAATTTATTTAGCAACAGAAGAAGATTTGCTATTTAGTAAATTTTTCTTAGATGGCGAACAGAACGAAGAAACCCGAAACTATCGCAAAAATAAGAAAGAACTTGACGAATTTGACGAAGAAGAAGAAGATTAAAAAATGAAAAAGGTGTTCCACGTGGAACAATACAAAAAAAGAGTGTTCCACGTGGAACACTCTTTTTTACATTTTTTTTAACAAAATAAATTTGTTTAGTAAATATTTTCCCCTTATCTTTGTGCAGTCAATGTAAGACAGCCGCTTTATAAAATAAGTGAAGGAATCAGAAGTAGTTTGCCCTAAAAGGCAGTCTTACTTTTTTAAAAAATAAATGCCAGCCTACTCCCTTTGGGAGTGTTTGCGAAGCAAACTACCTTTGATTTCTCCATACATTTTATAGTACGCCTGCCCCCCTTTGGCACTACAAAGATACAACTTAATTCAATACAAAGTGCAAAAAAATAAAAAAAAATAAAAAAAAGATTTCAGTAAATTATTTTGTTTAATTCAAAACTTTCCTTTATCTTTGCATCAGTTAAAAATTATACACTATGAGTAAAGTATTAGTAAAAAATGAATTAGCAACAAGTCGGCAAACTTGGGCTTTAAAAGTTTGCTATGGTTTAGACCTTAGAAAATTAGGGTTAAGTAAGGCAGAAGCATCAATGCTTATTGACGATTTTAATAGGGGTGTTAATAAAGAACTACCTAAAAAGTATCAAACTATGTTAGATAACCTAAATACCGAACCTTATAAAATAAGTAGCAAAGTTTATGAAGTTGTAAAAGCAGCAGAAAAAACAATTAGCAAAGCTAATAAAGCAGCTAATAAAAAAGCAAAGGTTTCACCCTTATTTGCTTATATGACTTCAAATGAAGTGGCTCAAGAACTGATTTCTGTTTTAGGTGCAGAATTTCGTATCGGTGGCGTTATCACTAATGACATTGATAAAACAGATAAAAAAGCCTATTTAATGTTAGGCGGTGGTTTAGGTTTTAGTCATATAAAATTTGATGGCAGAAACAAAAAAGTAGCAAAGTTTGTCGAAGAAAGTAGAAGTATTAAAAGAAATGTAGAAGCATATTATATGACTTTAATAGACCAAAATTATCTAAAAAAATTAGAAAAAAGTGGAAACCCTATCGAAGCACATTTTATGCAAAACTTATCTTACAATACTTCATATAATTATAAAGTAATAGAGTATCTTAATAGTTTAGGTTTTAAAAATATAACCGCTACAAGTATGTTAGATTAGTTCCACGTGGAACATTAAAAATAAATTAAGGAAAGTTTTGTTTAATTCAAAACTTTCCTTTATCTTTGCATCACAAATAAATAAATATGGCAAAAAGTATTTTTGAAAGTAGACAACAAGTAGTATCTTTTTTAGAAAAATCTTTTGAAGATGTATCTTACAAAGCAATCATTGATAAAAAAATTGGAATTTTACATGAGTATTATTCAAATGATAAGAAAATTGCTTATACTGAATATCAATTTAATCCAAAAGACGAAGAAAAAATAAATTTTAAACACAAATTAGTTTTGGTGGATAACATTTAATTCCTTATCTTTGTATCAATAAAATAAAACACTATGGATAATAAAAAAATAAAAATTACTTTTGAGTTTGATTTATCTTTTCACGAAGATATAGAAACAGATAAAGAAAAAAAAGTTGATGTAGATGCTATGAAAGATTATATCATTGAACACGTTAAAGAATTAGATGGACAAATTAATTTTGCCACTACTATTGAAAGTGTTAAAGTTTTCAAAAAACAAAAAAAATAAGTATGAAAATAACTGAATTTGATGCTTTAAATGTAAAGCACTTTAGAACAGAATTAGAAAATACTCTAAACGAACTTGCAACAAAGTTTGGTTTGAAAGTTGCTTCTTTAGGAAACATATCGTATGATAAAAATATCTTACATACAAGTAAGTTAAGTTTTGCCCCTATATCAAATCAGATTCCTGTTACAGCACCTTTACAAAATTATGTAGGACATAAGTACAAACATGGTAATCGTACTCTAACTATTTTGAGTGTTCAAGATGGCAAATTGTTAGCAATAACAAACAGAAATGCACGTTATTTAATAACAAGAGAGCAGATAAAAGAAATGGTAAAATTGCCATAAAAGAATAATTGAAAAAGATGTTCCACGTGGAACATCTTTTTTTCATACCTATATAAAAAAATAAATTCCAGCCCACCTCTGATTCCTCCAGCTATTTAATAAGCCGCCTGTCTAACTTGACGATACAAAGATAAGGGTTTATATATTACCAAACAAATTTATTTTAAAAAAAGATTTATTTGTTTAATAACTTTTTACCCCTTATATTTGCACTACAAAAATAAAAATATGATAGCATCTATCTCAAAAGAATTGTACCCTGTTTCTATCCCTCATTATGAAGGAGAAATAAAAATGTTGCCTTTTGAACTTTCTGACTTGGCAAACATACCCGAAAAGTTTAAGAAACTTGTTGAAAACTTAATATCGTTCTTACCTATTAAACAAGGTATTGCTTTTCTTACAATAGATGGAAAAAATATTCAACAAGGTAGCACTCATAGAAGGGGTGGCAAACATATAGACGGAAATTATATATTTGCAGGAAATAGTGGTTGGGGTGGTGATAATGGCGGTAATGGTGGCGGTAATGGTTGGAAAGTAGGTGAAAATGGGTTTAAACTTTCTTTACCACAGCACAAAATTAGCTATGAAAATCCTAATGGTGGCATGATTATTGCATCTGACTTTGTTGGTTGTATGGGTTGGAATGGTGTTTTTGAAGGTAAAGCAGGGATAGGGGGCGATTGTACTCACTTGGATATTAAGCAGGAAAGTGGCTTTTTATTAAAGCCTAATGTGGCTTATTATGGTAATTCACAATTTGTTCACGAATCTTTACCGATTGAAAAAAATATCCATAGAAATTTGGTAAGGATTACACTACCTTTAGAATATCCACCAATTTTGAAAAATTAAAAAAAGATTTGTTAGTTTAAAATACTTTCTATATATTTGCAGTATGAATACAGCACAAGCAGTAGTAGAATTACATAAGATACAAGAAAGGATTGATAAGTTAGTAAAACGTAGAAAAGAATTAGTTGCTGAAAGAGACTTATATACAGATAAGTTTGAAAGTGGAGAAATTGGTCAAACTTTGTATAGTATGCGAATGACACCTATTTTGTTTGAAAGTGGTTTGATTAAGAATGAGTATGAAAAAGAATTAAAACTTTTTAAGAATATGGAAACTATTTATGCCATAGTAAAAAGTTTTGAAAGTGATGAAGAAGAAGTAGAACAAGTTTAAAAAAGATTTGTTTATTAAGTTTAAATACCTTATCTTTGTGTAACAAATAAAAAAAAGTATATGAGTTTAAAAATTTTTAGTGTAGTTGAAAGTGTTGATAGTAATATACTTAACACTAATTCTTTTATCGTAAAAGATGCCGAAAAAGAAAAAGAAGTTGAAAAAGAAGCTGAACAACTTTTTATTGAGTTGATTCATGAACACACTCACCCTGTTACTTTGGATGACAAAAGTAAAAAGTTTTGGTTGGATAAAAAAGTTTATACTAATCACAATTACAGATTACAAATTGTTTCGGGATATTCTAAAAATTAATTTGGATAGCAAAAAACTGCGGAGCAGCAGAATTAAAGGTTTTCTTTGAGCGGAGTTTTCTTTAATTCAATTATGAATGAGGAGTGTTCCACGTGGAACACTCCTTTTATTTTAAAAATAAATTTGTTTGGTAAATAAAAATCCCTTATCTTTGTAATGTCAAATTAAGACAGCCGCTTTATAAAATAAGTGAAGGAATCAGAGGTGGTCTGTTTATTAAAAAAAAATAAAAATAATTTTAAAATAATTAAAAAAATATTTGTTTGTATTGAATTAAACCTTATCTTTGCATCATTAAAATAAAACAATATGTATTCAGTTGAATTTATACAAACTTGTGTGACATCTACACCTTTACTAAAACATTACGAAAATGTTAAAACTCGTAGTGCAGGAGTAAAAACAAAAAAAGCAATTATTAAAAATGGTTTATTTACTAAATGGGATTTATTTATAGATTATTCTGTAAAAGTAGTTTTATTTAGATATATGAAACAAACTTATGCTTGTGTAGTTCATTCAGCAACCGACCATATTTTTTTATTAAATACTTAAAAAAATATTTGGTTGAATCAAATTAAACCTTATCTTTGCGGTATGAAAAAAGTAACAATAATAGGTAGCGGTATTTTAACACATATTATACGAATCAACCGTTTAAAAAATGCTTGGGGTTTAATGTATAATAAACAATTACCCGAAAATAAGTATGTAGTTTTATTCAGTAATAATGAAACAGGCAACGTATATAATACAAAAGAAGACCTTATTAAAGGTTGGAAACATTGTTTAGATATGGCTTGTAATCAAGATATTAGCTTATATTATGGTAATAGTATTATTCGTTCAGTTCATAATTTTAGTAAAAAAGTTACAAATAAAAATATAGAATATCCTTGTTTTTATAAAAAATATTTGGTTGAATCAAATTAAACCTTATCTTTGCACTACACTATTATATATTAATAATTAAAAATGATTTTTATGTCAGTATTAAACGTTGTAGAATTAAAAGCTAACAATTTAGCTAAAGCAAAAAGTATCTTAGCTACTAAAGGTTTAACCTTCGCTAATGTCGGTATTTCCGACAAAATTAAAATCAATACTTTAGTAGTTGATTACACACCCGACCTTAAAACAAAAGTTGAAGATATTGTAAAAAATATCGGTATTTCCGAAAGGGCTGCAATCGCTTTGCTACTTGAAACAGAAATTGCAAAAATCAAAATTGATACTACTATTCAAGCAGTAGAAAAAACAATTTCAGATGCAAAAGATACAATAGGTAAATCTCATATTGAGAAAGTAATTGAAGCCGCTAAAGCAGCAGCACCGAAAGTTGATGCACCGAAAGTTGATGCAGTTGCAGAAACACCAAAAGCAAAGGTAGTAAAACTTGACGAAAAGTTGAAAGATACTATCAACGAAACTGCAAAAGACATCCTATCTACTAAAGGGTTAATTTATCCACAAATAACAATTTCAGATATAGCCATAAAGTTTGGCGAATTTTACGAAATAACAGGCATTTTAGCAGTTGCAGAAGCAAGAAGTTTGGCTAAAAAATTGATGGAAAAAACAGGTATTACCTCTGAAAGAGTTTGTTTAGTATATCTTTTTGAAAAAGAAATTACTCATATACCTGTTGTAAAAACTACTGAAAAAACTTTTAGTATAAAGTTTGACCCTAGTTCACTAACTATTGTAGTAAATGAAGGTAATAGATTTGACTTTCACCAAAAAGCAGAATATACTGCGATTACTAAAGTTTTAACAACTTTACAATCACTACTCATTAAATTAAGTAAATTGCCTAACTCTATGGAAAAGTTAAAAGACCTTGCAGAATACCTAAATAATGCTAAGGTTAAAAGTTTCAAAGAATGTATAACACATACTGAAAACTTTTTGAAAAAATAGTAATAAAAAGAGTGTTCCACGTGGAACACTCTTTTTTAATAATTATCTTTTTTAATAAATCTATTATTATAACTACATAAAGGTTGTAAGTTTGTGTAATGGTTTAATTTAATAACTTCTTCCTCGTTTGTTGCAGATACTAAGGGTATTATATGGTCTATATCCCATGTTTTGTTTGGTTCAATTAGTCCGTCTTTTGGATTACCATAATTTTCCCAATTCATCCATGAGTTATTATTAATAAATTGATTTTCTAAATGTTGTTTTAATTCTTCATAAGAACACCCTAATACTTCATAAGTTCTTGACTCTTTTTTATACCCTTTACTTCTTAAAGAAGAACTAACTATTTTTCTTATATTCATTGTTAATTTATATAAAGGCTCACTATCCCTGCGTTCTTTTCTTTCTTTATTTCTTTTCTCTTTATATGTTAATTGGTAATTTTTTAGATACTCTTTTCTTTTTTCGGCATTTAATTTCTTCTTTTCTTCTTTTATATTTTTATTTTCTTCTTTTTTTCTTTCTCTTGCTTCTTTTCTTTTAAGTCTTATAATTTCTTTATTTTCTAAATAGTATTGTTTTTTAGTCTCACTTATATATTCTTTATTATCTTCACGATACTTTTTTATTTTCTCTTTATTTTCTTTGTAGTATGTTTTTTTATATTCTTTTTTATCTTGCATAGCTTTTTATTTTTATATATTAAAAATAGTGTTCCACGAAACACTATTTTTTGTAATAAAAATAAAATACAGCCTCCCTCTGATTCCTTCAGCTATTTGATAAGCCGCCCGTCTAACTTGACTGCACAAAGATAAGGGTTTATATATTACCAAACAAATTTATTTTGAAAAAAGATTTATTTGTGTATTAACTTTTTACCCCTTATATTTGCAGTATGAAATTATTAACAGAGTTCCCCGATACAGAGATTTTTTATAGAGGTACTATCATAGTATTAAAAGATATGCAAATTACACCAACAGGTAATTTTGATATAATGTATTGTTTAATAGGTAATACAGGCAATACATTTAGTATTCTTGACTTATATAGGTCTATTGGCGCATGTATTTTACATGACTTAAAACCTAATGTAAAAGGATACTTTGGAGTAAATAAACAAGGTATAATTGAATGGGTTGAGCAATACTTCAAACATTTTTATACAAAAGAAGGACAAGAAGAATATATCCCGAAAATTAATGATTTTCTATATATAGCAGACTTATCCGATTATTTTACCCAATCTAATAGAGATTTATTTATGGAATAAAATTTGTTTAATAACTTATTTTCCCTTATCTTTGCATCAACAAAATAACACAATATGTATATCACATATCATCAACAAATAAAAAAACCTGTTGAAGTGCAAAATACTATCCCTCACGAAATTCTTTGTAAAGAATTAAAGGATAAGTTAAAAGAATGGAAAGTTGAACAACCTCGTTATTTTTTTGACGATAATGGTTTCTATTGGTTTATTTATTTAGATAATGGTGATAGAATTGATACAAGATTAAATTAATTATGTTCAACATAGAACATTAAACTTATAGTGTAAAATAACTCCCGACCTTTCTAGGTTGGGAGTATAATCTTTTTAAAAAATAAATTTGTTTATTAATAAAAAAATACTTATCTTTGTAATGTCAAATTAAGACAGACGCTTTATAAAATAAGTGAAGGAATCAGAGGTGGTCTGTTTATTAAAAAATGTTCTATGTGAAAAAATAATTAAAAAAAGATTTGTTTAATAACTTTATATCCCTTATCTTTGCAGTACAAAAATATACACTATGTCTTTACGCCCTCTTAGAACTTATGTTCGCTTAAATCGTACTATCGGTAATACTGATAAAAGAACAGATGACCCTGCTACTTATGAAATGGTAGTACCTATCAAATTAAAAGATGGTAGTTTTGCTGTGCCTAATGATGGCAGACTTCATTTATTTTATAGGGATGCTCTTAAAGATGGTGAAACTGTGCTTGTTTATAAAGACAAATTGAGTTGGAACACTTTGAGAAAAGACGATAGAATTATAGAAATGTATCAAAGTTAATTTGTTTGGTAACTTAAAAACACTTATATTTGCAGTATGAAAAAAATATTTGTTTCTTTACGATTTGATACACCTTTTGGTAATTTTGTACATACAGGTATTGTAACTGCTAAAATTATAAACAATAAAGCAGTAGTAAGCCCCTCAAAAATATTTGAAAAGGTTTTTGGTTTTACTTTACCAAATCACTCAATAATTCATTATTAAATTTGTTTGGTAACTTAAAAACACTTATATTTGCATCAACAAAATAACACACTATGGCAGATAATAAAAAAATATTCAAAATTCCTGTAAGTTGGGAAGTTTATGGTCAAGTTATGATTGAAGCAGAATCAATCGAAGAAGCTATTAAGATTTTTAAAGAAACAGAAGATGAAATATCTTTACCCTTAGAAAGTAATTATGTAGATGGCTCTTTCAAATTAAATGACGAAGAAACAGCATATTTAATTAATTCTGAAAATTAAATTTGTTTAGTAACTAAAAAACACATATCTTTACAATCTAAATAATTCACACTTAAAATTTACACACATGGCAAAGAAAGTTGGTAACAAAATTGATTGGAGTTTTATCGTTAAAACATCTAACGAAACAGATGTAGTTGATACAGATGCAAAAGAAGGTATCAAAAAAGTTAGTGATATGCTACACCTTATCGGGGCAAAAGAAGTAGAAGAAATCGTGTTTAAGGACAACAACGAAAAAGTTGTAGGTAATTTTACCTTTATGTCTATGTTCAAAGATGGCACTGCTGAAACAGAAACAGTAAAGCACATCAAACAGCAAATGAAGTTGAACGAAAATATTGCTATCGTGCAAATAATCGCTTAAAGAAATCATGCAATATGGTTCGCCTTGCCCCTCAAAGGGGCAAGGTTTTTTAGTTGAAAAGTGTTTTGTATAAAAAAAATATATTTATTTTTCATAATTATCATTTAATTCAATTTTTTTCCGTATATTTGTACTCACAAAAAAACAATTAAAAAAATGCTGTATATGAAAAAATTATTCACAAAAATCGCTTTTGCTTTATTCATTATCAAAGAAGTTATTATAACTGCTTTCGTAAATATTGTAGGTTGGATTCTTTTTAAGTTAAATATTGATATATCAAAAAAGAAAAAATAAATTTGTTTAGTAAATATAATTAACTTATATTTGCACTACAAAAGTTAAACACTATGAACGTAGAAGAAATTAACGTAAGCAAAAAAGTATTAGAAAAAATACAAAAAAAAGTCAATCGTAACCTAGAACTCGAACAAGGCAGACAATCTTATAATAGAGTGCATAAAAGCAAAGTTGCCTACAAACGAGAAAAGTATAAAAAAGTTATGGTAGATGATTTTTATTAAAATAATACCCTAAAATAATAAGGGCCCCAAAAAAAATTTTTTTTTTGATAGTTGATTTAGTTCTTTTACATAGTTGATGGATAAAAACATATTAAGATTTTTTATAATATGTTTTATATACTTAGTTATTCCTAAATTTATATTTAGGTTAATCTAAATAGTTTTTTAGACCAATCTAAAAATTTTTTTAGATTGACAAAAAAGTACCCCCTTAGCAAACTGAACTAAGTTTGCTAAAAAATATAGAATTAATAAACTAAAAGATTTAGTTAATGGCTTCTATCCATACGGCAAAAAAAATACTAAAGCCTTTAGCAAAAAACTAAAAACTTTAGTATTAAAAAAATTCCTAATAACCACAATTTTCATATAGCCAATTATAAAAGTGAAAAAAAGCCTAAATATAACTCATATAATTTTTTTCACTTATATAATTCATATCACATAACAAATATATTAACATTCAGATTATTTGCCTATATATAGTTATCCACATTTTAATATATTTTTATTTTTAATATGAAATCCTTAACATAAATTTAACATAAATTATTTGATTATGTAAAAATAATCACTTAACTTTGCATAAGTCGATAAGGACAGGTGGACACCTATAAACAAAGGGTCTAAAGGAATCAGAAGCAACACGCCCAAAATTTTAAACCATATACTAATCCATAAAATGCTATATAATATAAAAAAATAGCCAGACTATTCCCTTTGGGAATGGCTGCCCTTAAAGGGCAGCCTACCTCTGATTTCTCCAGCTATTTGATAAGCCGCCTGTCTTATTTGACAACACAAAGATAAGGTATTTACCAATACAAAAATCATTTATTAAAAAATATTTATTAAAAAAATATTTGTCAGTATCAAATTAAATACATATATTTGCATAAATATTTTACACTATGGTACTACATACTACACCCACTTTAAGAAACTCTTATATAGATATTCTTAAAGACAAATTTCCTGCAATTAGTAAAAAGCAGTTTTCAGCCCTCGCAACTGATAGACTACTTTATTTAAGCAATTTGGTTTCAGATGATGAACCTAACGCAAAAAGCGAAGTTTATAGGGTGCTAGGAATTAAGGCACAATTTAACTTTGTTAATGATGACAAAAAATATATGTTTGAAGATAAAAACAGCATTACTACCCATTATACAAAATAAAGTGTTCCACGTGGAACAAGTTATCCACATTTCAAAATGTGGATAACTTTTATTTGTTTATTAAAATAATTTTTATATGAATACTTATTATAAATGGTTTAATGGTAAAGACACTTTTTGTTCTTGTGTATTTGATAATCCAAGCACTAATAAAGTTGCTAACTACTACAAAAATGGCGAACTATATGCAGACCATCAAAGTTGGATAACACAAAAAAATGATATAGAAATTACAGAAACAGAATTTAATAAAATGATTGGAATTAATTAAATTATTTGTTTATCTCAAATAGAAACACTATATTTGCATAAATATTTTATTTTACACTATTAAAAATTTACACTATGTCATTACAAGAAAAAAGCATCAGACAATTTGCTATCATTGAAAACTTTATGAGCGAATTTATTAACAATAACGCTCAAACCGTTATTGATTCTTTTAAGCCATTTTTAGGCAAGAAAATAAGAACGGCAAGCGGTTTTGTTTCCAAGTACAATAAACCCGAATTAACCCCTATATTACCCCAAGAACTAAAAGAAATCGGCATAAATGGATTAAACTTTTATATACAATTAGAAACATATATAAGGTCAATTCAAATAAGTTTTCGTTTCAATATGTATGGTCAAGATTCAATTTTTAATAACTTTCATTCTCAAAATCCTTTCGGCAGTGGTTATATTACTGAATATGTTGCATCGGTAGAAATAGAAGATACAACACTAACCAAAATACCCGATTTTAAGCCACGTATTTTGGTTAATGTAGACCAAGTAATACAAGACTATCAAAAAGCAGTTGCCTTGAAATCTGAGTATGATGCAGCACTAAATAAAGTACATTACAGAATACGACCATACGCAAAATAATTTTTATTAATAAGGTTTCTATTTGTTTATATCAAATAGAAACCTTATATTTGCATTATATTTAATCACTTTAATTTTTACACTATGCCACAAGCAACAACAACACAACAAAGACCAATTTGTCAAATAGCCCAAGAAATCCGCAAGGACTGGGGCAGTAAGGTAAACCCAGCAGCTAGACCCTATCTATCCGCTATGCTATCCCTAAACAATAAAAAAGATATGTATGGGACCGATAGTGCTGACAGCATTATACTTTACTTTCTATCTAATGCAAGTAGTTACAGAGGCGAAACCGCCAAACGTTTAAAGGCAGAGTTAAAAAGTTTAAGACATTAACATTAATTTAACGCCCACCCCGTAGGGGGGTGGGCTTATATATAACTAATCTATATATGTTCCACGTGGAACATCATAGGGCCCATATATATAGGGGTGTTCCACGTGGAACATATAGGGCTATGGGGGCCATCATGAGGGGTATAATAAATATAGTAGGTATGATGGGCATGAAAAAAGGGTAAAAAACCCCCTATAGGGGCCATTTTGATTTAAGATCCAAAAAATTTTTTATAAATAAATAACACTTCCGAAAAATTCTCATAGACATGTCAATTTGTGATACGACATTTTGTAAAACATTTTAATTAAAAAAAAGTATAATAATATATGGAATATAATATAAATCATAGAAAATTATCGGAATGTTTATTATATGAGATAGATATTTATAATAATGATATTCCGTTTGATATAGTTTTAGAATACATGAAAAATTATTATAAACTAGAATATACCGAATTGTCTAAAATAAATTATAGAACTGTTTATAATGATTATCATATTTTACTTAAACATTTAGATATTTATGTATGTTCTGATATACCTATTTATAGGTTAGATAAATATTTAGATAAAAAAATTATTACACGAGATTTGACCATATCAAAAATTTTGGCCAGTACCTAAAACACAAATTGTTCTTAGACATGTCAATTTGTAATGCGCTTTAGCGTTTTTTGAAAGAAAAAAAGTATGTATATATATGATATTAGTTAATGGGAGTAATGTTGAAAACATTAAAAATGATTATTGGCAACAAGAGTATTTCACATGGATAGAAACTTTGTCTACTTTAACACTATTGAAATGGGTGAGAAGTAATTATGGTATTTATAACGATGAATATACTAATATAGAGTATTGGTTTATAGGTGAAGAAAAGTTTTGTGAGATATATTACTATAATGAATATACTGAGATAGATACTATGGTTATTGTAGTTGAAAATGTGGAAAAATTTGACCATAGTTATTCGGAGATAGATACTACTATTATTATAGATAAGAAAACTATTATACGGGATTTGGTGATTAATAAAATTTTGGGTTAATATGGAAATTAAGTTATATATAGATTATGATGAGATAGAAAATTACTTAAAGTGGGCTACGGATGAAGATAG
>Ga0214192_1000466_pt1 | contig 25093 bp, 22 predicted proteins | sample TroBogEpilimnion_44_FD_153030 | JGI IMG/M metagenome (GOLD analysis project Ga0214192, IMG submission 153030) | Freshwater microbial communities from Trout Bog Lake, WI - 29JUL2008 epilimnion | ecosystem: Environmental > Aquatic > Freshwater > Lake > Epilimnion/Euphotic zone | place: Trout Bog... | reverse complement strand
TCATGTTGGTCTGTGGCATTGCATCATCCCTTCAAGTGAGTTCTAGGGTTGAAATCAAAAGCCTTTTCAAAGGTTTGATAGGCCTCTTTGTGTGCATCAGTGTCAGCTGGCGGTAGGGCAATAGAAGGTACTACATAAAGATCGCCTGGCTCTGTACTCGGAATGCCTTTGCCTTTGAGGCGCATCTTACGACCGGCAACAGTGCCTGCTGGAATCTTTAATTCCAAAGTACTGCCTGCAGGAGTAGGAACATTCATAGCCGTTCCCAATGCAGCTTCCCATGGCGTTAAGGGAATCTCGATAAAGACATCTTTGCCTTCAATGCGATAAATAGGGTTAGGGTGAAAATCAATCTCAAGGTAAAGGTCACCAGCAGGGCCTTCGCCAACGCCGGGGCCACCTTGTCCAGAGAGTCGTAGGTTCTGCCCAGCTTTAATTCCCTTAGGAATGCTGACATCCAGTTTGCGTTCTTGAGTGCTGACATGACCACTCGCATCCTGCACTGGCATATGCAATGCAATCGTACGCTTAGCTCCGTTATAGGCATCAGCCAGATCAATCAGAATTTTGGCGTGATGATCTTGTCCTTTAAAGTTCATGCCCTGACGAGGATTGCCACCACGTCCACCTTGGCGATGCTTAGCTCTGCCAAAAAGGGATTCAAAGAATTCGCTTTGATCACCTTCAAAGCCGCCGCCGTAACCTGGGTGACCACCACCAAAGCCACGATCAGAATATTCAAAGCCTTCATTCCAATTTGGTGGAGGAGTGAAGTCTTGACCATTTTTCCAGTTTTCACCAAAGCGATCGTAGGCAGCGCGTTTCTCGGTATCTTTTAAAACTGCATAAGCCTCTCCTATTTGTTTGAACTGTTCTTCAGCGCCAGCTTCTTTATTGACGTCTGGATGGTACTTACGAGCAAGTTTGCGATAGGCTGTTTTAATCTCAGCCTCCGAAGCGCCGCGAGCGACGCCAAGTGTTTCGTAGTAATCCTTAAATTTCATAAGCCTGTTTCAGTTTGATTTCTATCTGGGTTGAGCTAATAGGATTAATTCTACAGTTCTCTTAGCTCATCACCCCAATTTGCCAGGGAACAAATTCATAGTCGCCTAAACCAAGCAGCTCACTCTTGGAGCGCTCCCCAGAGGCTGTGCGAAGAAATAACTCAAAGATCCTTTGACCCATCTCTTGAACGGAGACAGTGCCATCTAGTATCTCTCCGCAATTGATGTCCATATCTTCGGTAAGACGTTGATACATAGGGGTGTTGGTGGCCAACTTGATACAAGGAGCTGGCTTGGACCCAAACATCGAGCCGCGACCGGTGGTGAAGGCGATGAGATTAGCGCCTCCAGCAATCTGGCCGGTGGCAGAAACGGGATCAAATCCCGGGGTATCCATAAAGACAAAACCTTTGGTATTGACTGGCTCTGCATATTTGTACACTTCCATCAATGGCCCTGTACCCCCTTTCATTGAGGAGCCTAATGATTTCTCAAAAATATTAGCCAGGCCACCGATCTGATTTCCGGGACTTACTTGCCCATTGATTTGCACGTCTCTACCAACCGAGTATTCATCTTTCCACCAACGAATTCGCTTGATGAGTTTTTCACCAACCGCTTGATTCACTGCTCGGCGAGTGAGGGTGTGTTCAACACCGTAGATCTCTGGGGTTTCCGAAAGAATTCCTGTGCCACCATGACGAGACAAGATATCAATCGCTGCACCTAAAGCTGGATTCGCTGTAATGGAGGAAAAGCCATCCGATCCACCACATTGCAAGCCCACTGTTAAATGACTTGCAGAAACGGTCTCACGTTTGGCTTTGTTGGCTTCTGGAAGGAGTGCCTTCACTGCTTCTATGCCGGCTTCAATGGTTTTACGTGTGCCACCAGACTCTTGCATGATGAAGGTGTGAAGATTAGTGCCTGCAACCAAATCCTCTTGTTCCATCAATCCTTTGAGTTGATTGCGTTCGCAACCAAGACCAACAATGAGGGCAGCTGCTAGGTTAGGATGGCGGGCATAACCTGCCATTGTTCGTCGTAGCAACTCCATAGGCTCACCACTCATTTCCATGCCGCAGCCAATGTCGTGACTAAAGGCCACTACACCATCAACATTTGGGTAATCTTTCAGCCTCTCTGGGGTGAACCAGTCAGCAATTTTGTTGACTACTGTTGCGGAGCAATTAACTGTAGATAAGATTCCGATGAAGTTACGTGTTCCTACTTTGCCGTTGGGTCTGACATAACCTTGGAAGGTCGCATGCTCAGATTCGGGTAAAAGTTCGGTAGGCTTATATTCGCTTGCGTAGGCATAGTCTCGATCAAACTCTCGAAACTCTGTATTGTGACTATGAACCATAGTCCCAGCTTCAATATCAACGTTAGCAAAACCCACGGTGACGTTGTATTTGAGGATGGGCTCGCCCTTCAAAATTTTCTTGGCAGCAATCTTATAGCCGGCAGGCACTTGACTACGGCTCGAGAAATTCTCACTAGGTACCGCAGTGCCAATAGCAACATCAATTCGCGCTACGACAATATTGTCGTTAGGGTGCAGACGAATAATCGGGCCAGCAAGTTTTTTCCCAGAGGTTTCAATCATAGAAATCTTTCGATGTATTTGTAGTTATATCGTATTACGACTTATTTAATATTAAGCACATCAAATGCCGCTTTTAATCTTCTAGAGTAGGAGTCGGATACTTCCTTAATTTGTTCTGGAGTCCACTTTCTAAATCCTTCCCCAGCTTTCATACCCGTTTTACCTTCACTCATGAGTTGGGAAACCTTAGGTGGTATGGTAGTGATATTAGACAGAGAGGGGTAGATCTCTTTGGCTGCATTAACCATCCCATCCCATCCAGAGATTTCTTTTTGAGTCATGGGGCCAACAGCAGCATAACGAAATCCAAAGCTATATTTAACAGCATCATCAATATCATCTGGGGTTGCAATGCCGGCTTGAACTAGCGACAGCGCCTCTCTCATGAGAGCGTGCTGGATGCGGTTAGCTAAAAATCCTGGAATATCTTTTTTAACTAGTACTGGCTTCTTATCGATTTCTTTGTATAGCCGGCATACTTCTTGCGCAAATTTAATATCCGTATTCTGCCCCATCACAACTTCTACTAAAGGCACTACTTCTGCTGGCATGAAGTAGTGAGCACCCATCATGCGATTAGCAGTAGTTAAACCCTCAGCTATTTTGCTTATTGGGAAGCCTGAGCTATTACTGCCAATGGGGATATCCAGCGGTACAACTTGATCGAGATATTTGAAAACTTGTTTTTTGAGTTCTAAGTTTTCAGCAACAGTCTCAATTACCCATGAGCAATTACTCCAGTCTTGCCAATTTTCTAGAATGCTAATGGCATGCTGCTTTTTTATATGGGCCTCATCTATGGCGGCATCATCACCGTGCATCCCTATTTTCTTTGCAAGATCAATCGCCTTATTCAAGCAGGCGCCTGCCTTTTCCAGAGACCTCCCCAATATGACCACTGGAATGCATTGAGCGATAAAGCCTGCTGCAATGCCAGCAGCCATAATTCCGGTTCCGATAACAACTACCTTACTTTTCATTTTAGATCCTATACGGATAAGTAATAATTCCAACTGAAGGAGGTATGCTAATAAAGTAATAAGATTAACATCAATTATGGTTTAATAAGGTAAGAAAAAAATAACTTATCCGTATAACTAAAAATAAAATCTATATCAGGAGATAGCTTTCATGACCATGACTAACCCTTTCCAGCCCGTTGAGAAAATTAAGACGGAAGTGTTTTCGAGCATGCCTGCGAAATTTCGCAAGAAATCCCGCACTGGCTGGTCTGACCCAAATCGTCAAGGCGCAGAAGTAGAGTGCTTTTTAGAGGGTCCTTCATTCGATCGCGAAGGTAATCTGTGGTTTGTTGACATTCCTTTTGGCCGTATTTTCCGTATCGATACCAAGGGTGAGTGGGAGTTGATTACGCAATACGATGGTTGGCCAAACGGTATGAAGTTTCATAAAGATGGCCGCGCATTTATTTGTGATTACAAAGCAGGTTTACTCGCTTTGGATCCAAAGACTGGAAAAATTGAAACCATCCTCGGTTCAATGTATAGCGAAAACTTTAAGGGATTGAATGATCTGCACTTTGCCTCTAACGGTGATCTGTATTTCACTGATCAAGGGCAAACTGGTATCGCTGACCCGACAGGTCGCGTATTTAGATTGCGTGCTAATGGTCAATTGGATCGTTTGGCGCTGAATGTTCCGAGTCCTAATGGCATTACCTTGAATACTCAAGAGAAGCATGTATTTGTAGCCGCCACCAGATCTCAGCAAATTTGGAGACTGCCTTTGATGGCTGACGGTTCTGTTTCTAAGACTGGAGTAGCGATACAGTTAACAGGCGGCGTTGCAGGTCCCGATGGTATTGAAATGGATTCTGAAAATGGTCTATTGGTATGCCACCTTGGTATTGGTATCTGGAGATTTGATAACAATATGCTGCCTACTCACCTGATTTACTCCGAGAATCCACATCATCATCATTTGGCAAATATGTGTTTTGGTGGTCCAGATGGTAAAGATCTCTTTATCACCGAGTCTTTATCTGGCGACATTCTAAAAGCACGTTTGCCAGTTGCTGGCAAAAAAATGTTTGGACTTTCTTAAATTGAGTCAGCGATCACCGCTATATAAATCTCTAGCAAAAACGCTAGAGCAACGAATTTATAGTGGTGATTGGCCAGTGGGATCGGCCTTACCTGCTGAAGCAGATCTTTGTCGGGATTTTCAGGCTAGTCGGCATACGTTGCGACATTCATTGCAAATCCTCGAATCAAATGGTTTGATATATCGTCATCAAGGTGCACCTACAAAAGTAGTTTCTAGACAGCGCTTACGACGTTTCACGCAAAGCTACAACTCTCCGATCGATATCTTGAGTTACTCGCGTGATACCTATCGTCAGAACATCGTCGAAGAGTTTATAGAGTTAGATAAGTCCCTTAGTCAGATTGTTGGCGCACCGATTGGATCCTCTTGGTATCACATTGGCGGAATTCGTAAGCGTCAACAAGCGGAAGAGGTGATTGCGTGGACGGATATTTATATACTGCCCCAGTTTGCTCCACTAACGAAAGATCCAGAGCATACTCAAGTGATGGTGTATGAGCAGATTGAGGAAAAATATGGCGCCAGAATCGAGAGAGCGGAGGTAGATGTATATGCCTCTCATGTGGCACCAGACATTGCAGAAAAACTTCATATCAAGCCTGAAACAGCATGTCTGGTAATTATTCGGCGCTATTTTGATGATCAGGATAAATTATTTGAAGTAACGGTAACGCATCATCCAGAAAATAAATATGTCTATAGCATGGAATTTAAAGCGAGTTCAGAGGTTTAAATGACGATGAACTATTTATCTATAGCTGACGCTGAGCGATTTATCTCGAGCGCACTTCAATCAGTAAAAGTTCCTGTACGTGATGCAGATATCACGGCGAGCTTGATGGTGAAGTCTGATCTTGCTGGCGCTGATGGACATGGTATTTTTCGCTTGCCTGCATATCTCAAAAGAATTCGTGCTGGCGGTATTAATTTGCATCCAAATATCCATATTGAGCGAGAACAAGGTGCTACCGCCTTGATTAATGGTGATAATGCATTAGGTCATTTGGTAATGAATAGGGCTGTCGATCTAGCAATTGAAAAAGTAAAACAACATAGCGTATGTTGGATTGGCAGTCACTACGGCAATCATTCGGGCGCTGCGTCGGTATATGTTCGTAAATTAGCGGAGCATGGCTATATTGCTATCTATATGGCCGTTGGCAATGCAAATCATATGGCTCCATGGGGTGGAATTGACTTATTACTCTCCACTAATCCTATAGCAATTGCAGTTCCTTCAGGCGACCATCCTATTGTGTTGTTAGATATAGCGACGACGGTAGCTGCATACGGAAAAGTGAAAGTAGCTGCGCAAAAGGGTGAATCTATTCCTGAGGGTTGGATGATAGATCGTCAGGGTAATCCCATTACGGATCCTCAAAAATCTTCAGAGGGCTCTTTACTACCCATTGGTGGCTACAAGGGATATGGTCTGGCCGTGATGATTGGACTATTGGCAGGCGCTCTGAATAATGCTGCCGTAGGTAAGGGGACTATTGACTTCAATGCCCATCACGACTTAATTACCAACACCGGTCAAACGATTATCGCTGTGGATCCAAGTGCGTTTGGCGATAAGGATGCCTTCATTGGACGCGTTGTCGATTTGGTTGAAGATCTTAAGAGCTCATCAACATTACCTGGAGTAAAAGAAATTCGGGTACCAGGTGAGGGTGCTGCGAAGACAATAGTAGAAAGATCAAAATATGGGATTCCCGTTTCTCCAGAATTATTGGAGGCCTTAAATACATGCGCTAAAGAGTGTGGCATTTCAACCCTGAAGTTTTAAGGGGCAGTTATAAATTACTGGAGGAGACATATGTTTAAAAAATTAATAAAAAACATAGCAATAAGTACATTAGTAGTTCCAGTATTGGTGGGCTCAGCTTTGGCTGCATACCCAGATAAACCTATCAAAATGATGATTGGCTATGCGCCGGGAAGCTCTACCGATATTGTTGGCAGAATGATTGCTAATGATCTCAGTATTGCCTTAAAGCAGCCAGTCGTAGTGGAGAACCGTGGTGGGGCAGCCGGGAGTTTGGCGGCTGATGCGGTTGCAAAAAGTGCTCCTGATGGCTACACCATTTTGTTTGCGCAAAATGGCTTAGCTATAAATGTGGCTGCTAATCCAAAATTACCATTTAATGGTCAGAAGGATTTATTGCCTGTAGTGGGTGTTGCTGCCACTCCTCATATTTTGATTGTGAACAACAATTCCAACGCAAAAAATGTGGCTGAATTAATTGCAATGCTAAAGGCAGAGCCGGGTAAATTGAGTTTTGGTTCTTCCGGAATTGGTAACTCAGATCATATGGCTGGAGAATTATTTTTAGCTACCACTGGTACACAAGCCATTCACATTCCTTACAAAGGTGGTTCACCAGCGGCAACGGATTTAGTTGGTGGTCAAATTGATTTTTATTTTGCTGGTATGCCGGTTGGTCTTCCTTTGTACAAGGGTGACAAGGTAAAGGCTTTGGCGGTAACGAGTAAGGCACGCTTTAGTGGCGCGCCAGAATTGGTAACTATTCAGGAGGCGGGCGTCAAGGGTTACGAGATGGCCTTATGGCAAGGGATGTTTGTTCCAGCCGGAACACCGTCCAACATAGTGCAGACGCTCAATGCTGCAGTGTTGAAAATTTTGGATACTCCAGAAATGAAGGAACGTTTTCAGAAAGCGGGTGTTCAGATTGCGCCTATGAGTACTCAGCAATTCGCTGATTTGTACAATACTGAAATTGCTAGATGGAAGCTGGTTATTGAGAAATCTAAAATTAAATTAGATTAACTCATGCTATAAACCCTAGGCACTGAGATCAAATACTAAGATTTCGGCGTCTCTTCCATTTTTAATTTCTAGCTTACTTTCATTCTCAATCAGTAGAGCGTCACCCGAACTGATGCCTTGATCATTAATATCAAGTGTTCCACTAATGAGGTGAATGTAAGCTTTTCTCTTTGGATCAAGTTGCACTGTGGCTGCTTGCGAGCCATTAAAAAGGCCAGCGTAGATCTTAGCGTCCGCATGAATTTTGACAGCACCATCTTTCCCATCGGGGGAGGCAATCAGGCGCAACTGCCCATCCTTTTCGATAGCTGGAACTGTTTGCTGCTCGTAGCTAGGAGCTATCTCTAAAACATTGGGTTCAATCCAGATTTGCAAGAAATGCGTGGTTTGATCTTTGGCGTGATTAAACTCGCTGTGGGTAACGCCACTGCCGGCGCTCATCCGCTGAACATCGCCCGGCGGAATACCTTTGATATTTCCCATGCTGTCTTCATGTGCCAACTCACCAGACAAGACATAGCTAATGATTTCCATATTGCGATGACCATGTTTCCCAAAACCCATGCCAGCCGCTATACGATCCTCATTGATAACACGTAGGTTGCCCCAGCCCATAAAACGGGGATCATGGTACCCGGCAAATGAAAATGAGTGGAAACTTTTAAGCCAGCCATGGTCGGCATAGCCGCGTTCTTGGGATTTTCTGAGATTGATCATGATTTAAGGATATTAAGGGGCTTATTGAAAGAATCAGAATAAGCCTATTATCATAAGCTTTAACAAATTTTGCTGATTGATAGTCCATGGGAAGTTTTAAAGAGAATGTTAAGGAAACTGTTTTAGGCCTCACTGAGAATGTTCAGGAGAGGTGGATAGATTTCATCCAATTCCTACAAGAAACTTGGCCATTATTAATCCTGCTAATCGCGATCATTGTAGGTATTGGGATATACGTTGATCCACCGCCACCTCAACACGTGTTAATGGCAACCGGAAATACTGGTAGTTCTGGTGAATATTTAGGTAAGCAGTATGCAGAGTACTTTGCCAAAAGAGGTGTAACTCTAGAGTTAGTCCCTACAAATGGTGCGCAAGAAAATATAGATCGTCTATCCGATCGTAATGATTCTTTGCAGGCTGCCTTTGTGCAGGCGGGCATTGTTCCAACTAAGCAAGTTACAGGTATTCATTCTCTAGGCGTAATTGCTTACGACCCAATTTGGTTTTTTTATCGTGGCCCCGAGCCACAGGCAAAAGACTCTCATGGAATTGATAGTAGATTCAAATATTTTCTAAATAAGAAAATTTCTATCGGTGTTAAGGGGGGTGGGACACATGCGCAGGCTATGGAGATTTTGAAAATCTCGGGCTATGAACCTGGGCCAGGATTCGTGAATCTACCTGGAGACCAAGCGGTGAAGGCTTTGCAGGCGGGTGAGATTGATGGTGTCTTTATGGTGGATTCCTACTATTCTCCAAACGTACAGGCCTTATTAAAAGATCCAAATTTACATCTGAGTACATTCGGACGGGCTGAAGCATATGCAAAATTGATCCCTTATTTGAAGGTATTAAAAGTGCCTGAAGGAGCGTTTGATTTAAAGCGCAACTTCCCTAAGGAAAATATCGAAATGCTTGCTACCACGACTAATTTACTGATTGACGATCGTATGCATCCAGCTATTCAGTTTCTATTTCTGGAGGCTGCGAGAGATATTAATGGGAAGGCAACTTTTTTCTCTGAACGCGGTGAGTTCCCATCATTTAAAAATACTATGCTGCCGGAAAGTCCGGTGGCACTTCATTTTGAAAAAAATAGTAATGCGTTTCTAGATACTTTACTTTCACGTCTCCCATTTTGGCTTGCTGAATTAGTCAACCATATTGTGTTTATTGTCTTACCATTTTTAATTGTCTCTTATCCAATTTTGCAAGCTTTACCAGGTTTTAGGACCAGGCGGATGCAAAACAAAATCAATCGTTTGTACGCAGACCTGAAGAAACTTGAAGAAGAATTGCTGAAAGATTTTGACCTCAATCGCTTGGATGAGTATTTGAGAAGGTTGGATCTTCTTGAGTATCGGGCCCTGACGATTCAGATATCTAGACGTTTAGCAAGCGAGTGCTATTCTTTGCGCACCAGCATTGACTATGTACGTAACTGCCTAAATAGAGGCGTGCAGCCTTATCAGATAAACGAGGAATCAGTTGAAATTGCGACTCAAGCACTCAAGAAAGTAGAGCCCCTTGAGGCTCAGCCTCCTCAGCTATAACTAGACTGATAAGCTATTCGCTATCGCTATTTTTGCTGGGAAATTTGAATGAAGCGTAGCGCACAACTGCATTAGCTACAGCCAAAATAAGAATGGTTGAGCCCATCAAGAGGATAGACATATCAGCTTCATGTTTAGTGTTCACTAAATCAATAATGAGACGTGTTACCGCAGTAATTGCAACATAGATCAAAAAGCGTACCGGCATGTGGTTGGTCTTGAAATAAATACCCACCATCGCACCAATTTCCAGGTAAATAAAGAGTAGGAGCAAGTCTTCAATAGATGCTGATCCCTTGTGCATCATTTCTAGAAAGGTAGCGCCGGCTGACCAGACAGTAGCGCCTCCGATTCCAAAGAGTGCAATGCGATGAAATAAAGAAACAAATAAATTGCCGATAGGCACAGTCCATTTTTCGATGATCTTTTCTAGCTTAGAAGCATCTTTTGGTGAGGAAGTGGTCATGTTGGTTAAACCCTCTTTTTAAACTATCTGTTTCTTAGTATAGGTATCTCTTGTGTAATGTAAATAAAAATACCTACAAGACCATTTTGGAGTCATTGATTTAGATTAACCCAAGCTATCTGCCCAAATATTATGCGCCCAACCCCAGGCATAAACGCCTTCTAAGGTAGATGGAGCCGGAGAGAGGCCGCCCGATCCAGGCGCCGGCTTGAAGGTTTTTTCAGAAGCGTTGTACTGATGAACGCTGGCTACATGGACTACTTCCTTATCGTTTACAAAGCTGTAGCAGGTATTGGTGAGTACCGGAGATGGGTTTACTTCCCACCCGCTGAGCTCAGCCACAATCGCAGCAGCAGCTACTTTGGCGTGTTGATTGGCCATGTGACCTGATTTAGGCATTGCATAGGCAACTTGTATAGAGTCGCCCAAGACATGAATATCTTTTTGTGCCGTAGATTCGAAGTTTATGAAATTAACATTGACCCAGCGACCATTAGAGTTTGCTAAGCCAGTTTTTACAGCGATTTCACCCGCACTCATTGCAGGCAATAGATTTAAGACATCAGCCTTAATGTCTTCCTGAATTTCAAATTTAATAGTTTTTGTTTTGGCATCTACTGCCGTGACATTATATTTTGGTAAATATTCAATTATTCCCGGATACTGTTCGGCCCAAACCTTTTTAAAGAGAGCGCCTTTTGAAGTTACATCTTGGTTTGCATCCAAAATGAGAACTTTAGACTTCGGCTTATTCTGTTTAATGTAATTGGCAACTTGACACGCACGCTCATAAGGACCGGGAGGGCAGCGATAGGGCGCTTCGGGAATACTGATAGCAAAGGTGCCACCATCTCGCATTGCAGCTAATTGTTTATGTAAGGCATCCGTTTCTGGGCCAGCCTTCCAGGCTTGTAAAGTCACGGCTGCTTTATTAGCTTGGGCTAAGCCTTCGATGCTATTCATTATCAAAGTGACTCCAGGTGAAACAACCGCTTTGTCATAGCGCAAGGTTTTTCCAGAAGAGAGCTTGACGGTCCTCTTATCTGGATCCATGCTGGCCACACTATCTTGAATAATCTTGATGCCGTGACGTTTACTGAGCATGTCATAGGAGCTAGTGAGTTCAGATAGATTGCGCGAACCACCCACAACTAAGTTCGAGAGCGGGCATGAAATAAATGTGGGGTTAGGCTCAATCAACGTTACCTTGGCGGTGTTATTTGAAAACAGGCGTAAATATTTAGCAGCAGTAGCGCCACCATAGCCTCCACCAATTACCAAGATTTCTGCTTTTTGCAGACTCGCTTTTGCTTGACCTGAGAAGCCTGCTAGTAAACCAAGGGCAGCTGTGCTATTGCCAATAAAGTGTCGACGATCCATGATGCCCTTCCTTATTGTTTCTTGCCAAGTTGATTGGCGATGGTTTCGAGTTGCTCGTCTGAATAGCCTTTTGCTAACTGAGGCATGATGGTGCCTTCACGTGCGCCAGATTTAAATGCTTTCAGTTGAGCGAGCATTTGTTCACTCGAGAGATTATTGATTAAGGGTATGCCGCCATCAACAACGCCTTTGCCATCAGTACCATGGCAATTTGTACAGCTAGCCGCAAGACTACGTTTATATAAATTGCTGGCATCGAGATTTTGAGCGCAGGTGTTCATACTCCAGTTACTAAAGCCAATGCAAAGCGATAATAAGATTGCGGGTTTTAAATGCATTGGGCGCATAAAGACCATCTCCATTCAGAATATTTCTAGGGATTTAAACCCATATTACTTCACTGCTATCTTAATCAAGAAGGGCCTGAACAGGGATTTCAATTGAGACCTATTTTTCATAAGCTCACCCAAAAATCTGAATATCGCCATTTTTGATCACATTTTCATTAAGCCCTATAAACTATAGGCATGCGCGCCTCATTTTCTTATCGTCCCGCCTTATTCATATTGCTTTTAGCTGCGTTAACCTATCTTTATGGTTTGGATAGCCGGTTTGCACCCAAAAATGGTGATGAATATCCTTATATGCATATTGTGCGGGTGACGGCGGATTCAGGACACTGGCTTCCGCTGCAATCCGAAATGGATGGCATTAAAAATACTAAGCCCCCACTCATTTTTTGGCAAGGTATTGCCAGTACTCAGTGGGCAAGCAAGTGGTCTTTAGTAAACTTGCGTTGGCCCAGTGTTTTATATACCGCGCTCACAGCATTTTTCTTATTTTTAGCTGTCCGTCGTTTCAGTGGCAAAACCCAAACTGGATTATTAGCTGCATTAGTTTGGCTATCTTTTTTTGCAACCTACCGATATGGTCGGCCTTTTCTGGCAGACCCTCCCGAAGTATTTTGGATCTCACTCCCATTCTTAGCAATCTTGTATTGGGGTAAAAGTGCATTTGAGTCCAAATTCTTTTACCCAGTCTTTGCAGGTATCTGCTTAGGCTTTGCCCTATTTGCAAAATCATTTGCTTATATTGTTCCTGCCTCATTTGCTTTAGGGCTGTATTACTGGCGTTGGCGCCAGTGGAGTATTGCGCAAGTCCTTCTCAAGGATATCTATAAAGTCATCATGGTTGCCGTGCTTGCCCTTGGGGTATTCGCCTTGTGGTTTGCTATGGACCCTAATCCTGAAGCCGTTTGGAAAGAGTTTGTGCTTGGTGAGAATGCTGGTAAGTTCGCAGCTCGCCAGTCTAGCTATCTGATGGATATGCTGCGAGGTGGTGACAGCATCTGGCTGCTAATGCTGACTACGATTGCTAATGCGGGCTTATTAAGTTTTGTGCTGATTTCAACTTTGATTCAGTGCTGGCGCAAACGCAGCTTTCTCAATATAGAAGAGACTCTTTTGTTGTTGTTGATTGCAGCATTCTTCATCGTATTTAGTTTGCCTAGCCAACGCTCTGGCCGCTATCTCTTGCCAGTCATGCCGGCCTTTGCTGCACTAATTGCTCTGTACTGGGACAGGCTGCCTTTATGGGGTTTTCGTATTGCATTGCTTTTGCAGCTTTTAGTACTATCGCTCTTACTTTGGATTGGTATCAATCTTCAGTTCTCACAATTCATGGGAGCTGCAGGCGCTTGGGCTTATTCTTATTGTCATTGGGCTTTGATGGGATTAAGCATAGCGCTGGTTTTGCTTGGTTTGTTTAAACGCAGCTTCACTAAAACCATTTCTTTAGCAGCTTGCTTTCTAGTCTATTGCGCTTTAACCAGTAGCCTTGCTCCGCTAGAAGGGTACTTAGGGCGATACTCTGAAGAAACAATTGCTCAGCTTCAAGATAAAGACGTTTGGATTCCGTGCGACTATCGCGCCAAGGATGAAGAGTATCGCTTACTAATTCCAGGAGCGAAGCTACATGGGTATTTAGCAAAAGATGCTGGTGAGGTCGCAGCCCTCACCACAAGTTATCCGCTAGTGGCAATACATGTACCGTTGGGTACGCAGCCTGCACTTTGTGATTCTTGCCAGATTGTTGGGCAAAGAATGGAAATGAGAGCGCGCCACTCCAATGAAGAAATTCAGCAAATGTTGATGGGACAGATCGGCAAGTATTTGTTTGTTAATGAGTATTTAGTTTCTACCCCAGCTTCTAAGCCAGATTTATCAACCCAAAAGGATGCCTGTAGATGAGTCGTGTCATTGCCCTGTGCTTTTTATTGCTGGCTGCAGTGATTGGCTTTTTACATATCGATAGCCGTCCAGTATGGGTGCCATTTGCAGTTACTCCTATCTCAGCAGAGGAAACTCTCGAGGAGTCTTTAGCCACCAAGAATAAAGGCTCAATTAAGACCAGCACACCAATGCCTCAATCTCATTGGTTGCCTGATACAGGGGCTCCTTCAGTTCATGCCGCTTCCCTAATTACCCTGAATGACGGCACAGTGAGGGCATTTTGGTTTGCTGGAAGTCGTGAAGGCGCTGCTGATGTATCGATCTATAGCTCTGTATATGATGCAAAGTCTGCAAGCTGGAGTGCGCCTACTGTAGCAATGGATCGTATTAGTGCAGAGAAGGGCTTGTCACGTTATATCGCTAAGTTAGGTAATCCCGTTCCAGCTAGATTAGCTGATGGGCGGCTGCAATTATTTTTCGTGACTGTTTCAATAGGTGGTTGGGCAGGTAGTTCAATTTCTACAGTGATTTCGGATGATGAAGGTTTGACTTGGGGAAATCCACAGCGCCTCATTAGTTCACCGTTGCTCAACTTAAGTACTCTTGTTAAATCCCCTAGTATTGCCTTTACAGATGGCCTCTTGGGCGTGCCTGCGTATCACGAGTGGATAGGACGCTTTGGAGAATTGCTGAGGGTGGATGCAGGGCGGGTGATTGATAAACGTCGTATGAGCTCTGGCCGCAGCGCAATACAGCCGATGGTATTTGTAAATGACGCGCAAGATGCCAGTGCTTATTTCCGACAAACTCGCAGTGCAGGACTGCCAAAACAAATACCCGTAAGTCATACCCAAAATGCTGGTCAAACATGGCAACAGTCAGAAGATCTAGTAATCGCTAATCCCAATTCTGCTATCACTGGGTTGGTCCTTAAAAGTGGGGCACGTATTTTGGTCTTGAATAATATTGAGAATGGCCGCTATCGCTTAGTCTTACTCATGAGTGACCCTAAGGTGGAGCAATGGCAAACCCTTGAGGTGTTGGAAGATGATGAGGCTTTGTCTAATATTGAGCGTAAAGAATTCTCATACCCATACTTAATCACTGTTGATGGTGATGATGCGCACTTGGTATATACCTGGGATCGTAAAAAGATTCGGCATCGTTATTTCCCGAGCGAATGGATGAGACAGGCTTTTGCTAAGTTGCAAACCGAAGTCCAAGATAAATCACAAGAGAAACCACAAGCAGCAAGTGCCTCAGGTCAGGGGGCTCAACAATGAATGCCTCAATGATGAATACCCTAGTGCAAACCCTGGCCTTAATTGAACTATCTATCACGTGTGCGGTAGTGTGTATTTGGGTGCTACAAAAGTTCTCACCAAATCCATTGCCCTTTGCTGCAAAAATATTTTTAGTCATCCTGCTTGGAAACATCTTATTTTGGCCGCTGGGCATAGACCTGCCACTAGTCGCTTATGTGCGCGGTGTTACTGGTGATTTGAGTATTGTTCTAACTCTATTACTGTGGAGTTCTTTACTACCTTCCCATAAGCCTGCGCCGATTACATTTAAATTTGCAGTGGCATTCATTGCGCTCTGTTTTTATCCATTCGCCTTAGGCGTTGGCATGATTGATCCGTATGCCTGGGGTTATGGCTCAATTGTATTTTTAGCGACGGTGCTATTTTTTGCTTTGGTCTGCGGATTGGCTAATTGGAGTAAGGGTGTTTGGATTATTGCGATTGCCATCATCGCTTGGTCTGCCCATTGGCATGAGTCAGCCAACCTCTGGGACTATCTACTAGATCCATTCTTGGCAATCTGGGCAATATGTACCTGCATTGGGGTGATGTATAGAAGCAAAAGAGACAAGGCCCGCTCTGGATATTTGTTTAGACCGGGCTAATATCCATGGACTACATGAATTATCTATGCATAATAAAAAAGCCAGCGAGATGCTGGCTTTTTTGGTTTAAGTTAAATCTTTAATCAGCGTAGGCTCCAGCCTTACGAATCACAGGACCCCACTTATTAATCTCAGCCTCAAGATGCTCTTGTAAGCCTTTTGAAGTTCTCTTAGCAGGCGGGACAATTTCAATATTAGACTCAGCTAAACGAGCCTTGACTTCAGGATCGTTCAAAGCAACGTTGAGCGCTTTATTGATTTTGGCAACGACTGCAGGAGGTGTTCCTTTGGATACATACATACCGTGCCAAACTTTTACATCAAAGCCTTTCAAGCCCTGTTCATCCAAAGTAGGGATGTTAGGTAAGGCAGATAAGCGCTTAGGTGTAGTAACGCCATAGGTCTTGACTAAACCATCTTTGATATAAGGAACAGTTTGTGTGGTTTGATCACAGAGTAGATCAACCTGGCCGCCGAGTAAATCAGTTAATGCAGGCCCAGTTCCTTTGTAAGGCACCGTTGTTAATTCAACGCCTTCGCGCGACATAAACAAAAGGCCGCATAACTGAGAGACTGCACCTGGACCAGCGTTTGCTAGGGTAACTTTTTCTTTATTGGCCTTAATGTAGGCCTCTAGTTCTTTAAAGTTATTTGGTGGGAAGTTCTTACGACCCAATAGCACCATTGGCACATCAACAACTTGACCGATATATTCAAAGTCTTTCATCGGATCAAAGTTCAATTTTTTGTATAAAGCTGGCGCAGTAGCCATGCCCATATGATGAATGAAGATAGTGTAGCCATCTGGTGCAGAGCGTGCAACGCGGGTAGCAGCTATGGTGCCACCAGCGCCAACTGTGTTTTCAACAATCACGGTTTGACCCAGCTCTTTACCCATTGGCACAGCAATCAGTCGAGCAACAGCGTCTGTAGGTCCACCAGCAGCAAATGGCACAACTAATGTGACAGGTTTATTAGGATAGGGGTCTGCAGCTAAGACATTGCCAGCAAAAGTGCCCATGGTAGCGATTGCATAAAAACCGGCGAGCAGTGATTTACGTAATTTCATTTTTTAGTCTCTAATATTGATTATCAAAAAACAGATGCAGTACAACAGCAAGTCACCATTTTGCCAGTAAATTAGTAAAGATAGAGCGAATTTAGGATTAGCGTTTACCAGCAATCGCCATTGTTCTTTGGGCCAATAGAACCACTGGACGATCGATCATCCTGCCGTCGAGTTTAATTGCGCCCCCTTTTGATGCTAAATCAGCTTCTATGACTCGCTTGGCCCAGCTAATCTCTTCTTCAGTCGGGGTAAAGGCCTGCTTGACGACGCTAACTTGCTTTGGGTGGATGCAGAGTTTGCCACCAAAACCCATGCGTTTTGCGCGCTCTGCATCATCCGTGATGCGCTCAATATCATCAGTAGAGGGTGTAACCCCATCTATAGGAGGAGCAATTTGTGCCAGTCTCGATGCCAAGACGATCTGATAACGCGCCGTTTGTAATTCAGTTTCATGGCGATCACAGATCATCCCAAGATCTACTTGTAAATCTAAATTGCCCAAAGCAAGCCGAATGACTTGATTAGAGTTTGCGATTTCTTTTAATTGATCCAAGCCAATTGCTGTTTCAATCATAGGAATGATCGCAGTATTAGGCAATATCAAAGCAGCACCATTAATTTGGTCGCGGGACTCACTCTTGGGAATTAATAAGCACGCAACTTGTAGTTCTTGTGCCAAGATTAAGTCAGCAGAATAAAACTGAGTGCCAGGTGAGTTTGTCCGAATCACTAGACGCCTTTTTTGCTCAGAACTAAAGCTAGACCACGCCGCACGAATAGCATCGCGCGCACTGACCTTCTCTTCCTCAGGAACAGCATCTTCTAGATCTAGAACAACACCGCTCGCTCCGCTATCAAGAGCTTTGGTAAAGCGCTCGGGACGAGTACCTGGGACAAATAGAAAGTTAGTACTAAAGCCTAGAGGCGTATCGAGTGGGTTCATATCAATCTAGAAAATAAGAGAGCAGGTAGTGAATGACTAAGTGAATGACTAACTTAGTGACTAAGCTGATGGTAGTAGAAAGCCTATCTTGGCCTGTTTGCGGATATTCCACAAGAGATCAATCGCTTTACTCATCTCTGCTGGGTTAGCGCCACTACTAAACGCTGCAAGGCGCATTGCTTTATCAGTGATTTCTGCGCGAGATAGGGTATTTCCAGGATCACCTTTAGGTTCATCAACACGGCCTTCCAATACTTGACCATTCTGGAGATGCACTTTGACTTTACCAATCCAACGTTGTGGATAAGCGCCATCGACTTCGGGATCTAGTGTCATAGAGACACGCTCGCGGAAGGCGCAGATCTCATCATCATGAAAGTGTTGATCAAACTCTTGTAGGCCAGCAAATCGGTAATGTGCCACTAAGGCTAAAACCGTGCCCATAGAGAACTTTGATTGGTGAACGGTTGCTGGATCGGTCACTGGTCCTAAAACATCTATAGCGCCTTGGTGAACCAAAGTCTCCACTTTGGCAATATCGCTAGGCGATAGTTTGTTGGCCAGTATGACTTGTAATAAAGCATCAGCTGCAGGGTGGGTATGACGACACGATGCATAGTATTTAAAACTGGTTTCCGCTAAAGCCCAGCGACTACCCAAACGGTCAACTAATTTACTAGGATCGCTATCACTAGACATGCCTGCAGCTAGGCCTTGCTTTCCTTCTAGGATGTGCTGTGCCCCTGTAAACCCGGCTTGCGCAATATACGCAGACATTAATCCAGTCGAAGCAGCATGTGCAGTGTGAAGTTGCTTGGAGTCTGCTGCGTCACGGAGGAACTCCCAAAGACCAGCTGACTGAGTGCCAGCAGAACCAAAGGCATGGAGCATTTGCTCAGGGTTGAGCTTTAGAAGACGCCCAACCGCTGCAGCTGCAGCTAATGTTCCAGCAGTACCCGTTGTGTGAAAGACTTTGTAATGAGAGCGACCTAAAAACTCTCCTACCCGAATACCTACTTCATAACCCGCTACTGCAGCAACTAATAATTCTTCGCCAGAGGCACCAATAGCTTGAGCACATGCTAAAGCAGGAGGAAAGACTACGGTTGCCGGATGAAAGACTGAACCGTTGTGCACATCATCTTGTTCCGCAACATGCGATGCAGCTGCATTGGCCATAGCTGCTAAAAAAGGACTCGATGTTTTACGCGATACTAAAACCTCTGCGGGGCCAGCATGAGTATGGCTAAAGCCACCCATGTTTTGTGCAAACTGTGTAATGAGTTCAACCGGACGAGATCCTTTACCTGCAATTGCTGAGCCAAACCAGTCAACCAATAAGTCTTCGGCGCGACTCATCACATCACTAGGAATATCAGCAGCCTGAAGATTAGCTGCAAAGCTCGCTAGTTCATGAGAAAGATCTTTAGTAGTCATGATGAATATTCTTTAAAAAATCCATTAGTAAGTTAACTTCAACTAAGCCAACACGGCAGTAGCTTGCATTGTGAGCCAGCCTTCATGATCTTGCGCCCAAATGGAAATGGTTTTGCCGCTGGGATCTTTTTCAAGATCTGGCTTGGCATTGACTTTGAAGATATGAATATCAAAAGTAGGGCGTATGGCGCGGAACTCAAAGTTCTTGAGCTTGCAGCCTGGAATACTTTGACGCACTAAGTCCACCAGTAGTGTTGCAATCAAAGGGCCGTGCACAATTAAGCCAGGATAGCCTTCAACCTCAGTGACATATTTACGGTCGTAATGAATGCGATGACCATTAAAAGTCAAAGCTGAATAACGAAATAGTAGTACGTCATCTGGCGTAATCGTTTTGCTCCACTGGGCATCAGTAGGCGCAGGCGTAGGAGCAACAGGCTTGTCGTCAGGGCCCGGCGCATCGCGATAAACGATGTCATGTTCTTCAATCATGGCGAGCCCATTTTGATTGGAGATCTTGTGATTGACCAATACGAAAATTAAATCACCAGTGCGACCTGCTTTGTGGGTAACAGACTTAATCGTCGAAAGGCGTTCAATCTCATCACCAACAGCAAGTGGTTTTAACCATTCGATGCGGCTACCTGCCCACATGCGGCGGGGCAGTGGAACTGGCGGCAAAAAGCCACCACGTTTTGGATGACCATCAGGACCGATTTCAGATTGGCGAGCATGCGGCAGAAAATACAACCAGTGCCATAGCTCAGGCAAAAAAGTGCCTTTGCTGGGCTCAGCATCATCACGATCTAGTGTTGCAGATAACGCGCGCACAGGGGCTGCTGTTACGGTGTCTTGCAAAGACTCGGTTTTACCAAGCCAGTCTTGCAGGTGGGTGATGGTTTGAGGTTCTATTCTCATAAGTTCCATTATGCCAATCCTGGATGAAATTCACCCCAAAAGTCACCCTATCAAAATAGAGATGAAATAAAACAGTAATCCAGCTAGTGCTGAGCCGCCCAATACTGAAAGAACACCTTTTTGAAACTTAAATAAGGCCAAACCAGCTAAGGCGCAAATCAGAATCGAGATCCAAGAAATGGAGCCACCAAGGCCTCTTGGTAAAAAGACGTGATAAGCAAAGAAGAGGCCTAGATTGGCAATAACGCCAACCACTGCAGCGGTGATTGCTGTAAGCGGGGCAGTAAATCCAAGCTTGCCATGGGTTGATTCAATTAAGGGTCCGCCTACTAAGATAAAAAAGAAAGAAGGTAGGAAGGTGAACCAAGTGGCAACACAAGCACCAATCACGCCAAACCAAAATGGACTGCTGTTACCAATGAGGTATTGAATATGCCCAGCAAGATAGCCAACAAAAGCAACCACCATGATGAGTGGACCCGGTGTAGCTTCACCCAAAGCTAAGCCATCGATCATCTGATTGGCACTGAGCCAATGAAAGTGTTCTACTGCGCCTTGATATACGTATGGAAGAACTGCATAAGCCCCGCCAAAGGTAAGGAATGCTGCTTTGGTAAAGAACCACGCTATATCAGGAAACAAGGTCTTCCAACCAAAGACTGCAATGAGGATGCCAATAGGTAGCAGCCAGCAAGCAAGCGCAACAACACTATTGCGAATTGTTTTTGCATAAGTAAATTTAGCGTGCTCAGGAGTTGGTGTGTGGTCATCAATGATGGCGCTGCCATATTGCTTAGATTCTTTTTCGCTATGACCGCCACCTTGCTGGAAATATTCTGGGTAGCGCTTACCTCCCCAGTATCCGATTGCTGCAGCGATCAATACAATGACGGGAAAGGCAAGATTCAGGACAAAGATAGCGAGAAAAGAACCAAGAGCAATCCATTGCAATGCTTGGTTATGAATCGTGCGTTTGGCAATTCGCATGGCTGCATGCAAAACAATAGCGACAACTGCAGGCTTAATGCCAAAGAAGATAGCGGCAATCCATGGAACTTGACCAAAGGTTAGATATACCCAAGATAAGCCAATCAAGATAAGTAAAGAAGGTAAGACAAAGAGTGTGCCAGCCAGAATACCGCCCCGGCTGCGGTGCATGAGCCAGCCAATATAGGTAACTAGCTGTTGGGCTTCAGGCCCAGGCAGCAGCATGCAATAGTTCAGCGCATGCAAAAAGCGCCGCTCAGAAATCCAGCGACGCTTTTCAACTAACTCTTGATGAAGAACTGCAATTTGCCCTGCGGGACCGCCAAAACTAATGAAGCCTAGCTTAGCCCAAAACTTGAGGGCTTCGCGTAGGGTAACTGATGAGGAAACACTCAAACTTCATCCATTCCGCCAACCACTTGGCTAAAGCCGTTATCAACATAAATGATTTCAGCGGTAATACCATTTGCTAAGTCTGACAATAAGAATGCAGCAGTGTTGCCCACATCATCAATAGTGACGTTACGACGCAATGGTGCAGTTTCCTCGACCGCTTGCAAAATCTTGCCAAAGCCTTTGATACCAGAGGCAGCCAAAGTTTTAATTGGGCCTGCAGAAATGCCGTTAGCACGAATACCTTTAGGACCTACTGAGCCAGCGAGGTAGCGAACAGACGCTTCAAGTGATGCTTTTGCTAAACCCATGGTGTTGTAGTTAGGAACATTCTTCATAGAACCTAAATAAGTTAGCGTGAGCAAAGAAGATTTGTCACGCAACATTGGAAGCGCCTCTTTCGCCATGGCAGGGAAGCTGTATGCAGAGATGTCATGCGCAATCTTGAAGCCCTCACGAGAAAGGCCTTCTAGAAAATCGCCGGCAATCGCCTCGCGCGGTGCAAAGCCAATTGCATGTACAAAACCATCAAACTGGGGCCAGGATTTGGCTAAATCCTTAAAAAGAGCGCTGATTTGTTCGTCGCTACCGACATCACAGTCAAAAATCAGTTCGGAATTGAATTCTTTTGCAAAATCCACAATACGGTCCTTAAAGCGTTCACCTACGTAGGTAAAGGCTAGTTCTGCACCCTCACGGTGGCATGCCTTGGCAATGCCATAGGCAATCGAGCGGTTGGAGAGGAGGCCGGTAATGAGGATTTTTTTGCCGGTAAGAAAGCCCATGTTGTGTCCTTTACTTCAAATATGATTAGCTATCTACAATTGTTGCATATATGCCTACCCTAAAGTCTATTCGTCAAATTGCCCATTTCCTGCTTTTAGCGCTGCTGGTGGGCCTTGGCGCCAACGCTGCTCAAGCGGCTCAAGGGATTGCGCAATATGGAAAACCGAAGTATCCCGACGGATTTACCCATTTTGACTATGTCAATCCAAATGCGCCACGGGGTGGAACACTCACATTGCCTAATCCTGGCCAAAGAAGCAGTTTTGATAAGTTCAACCCATACACATTGCGTGGCGTAACTGCGCCGGGTATTGATTTGATGTTTGAATCCCTAGCCGAGGGGAGTGCAGATGAGGTTTCCAGTATTTATGGTTTGCTAGCAGAAGATATTGACGTCGCTAAAGATCGCAAGTCAGTCACTTTTCGGATTCGTCCGGAAGCAAAGTTTTCAGATGGATCCCCAGTATTAGCAGCAGATGTTAAATATAGTTTTGATACTTTAATGAGCGGCTTAGCTCATCCACGTTATAAAACTACTTTTGCAGATGTGAAGCAAGCGGTGATTATTTCTGATCGTGTTGTGCGCTTTGACTTTGCAAATAACAATACAGAATTACCGATCATGGTGGGCACCTTACCCATCTTCTCGCGGAACTGGGGTAAGCGCCCTGACGGTAGCATGATTGCGTTTGACAAGCTCGCCTTTGAGACGCCTATTGGTAGCGGTCCGTATTTAATTGAATCTTTTAAGGCTGGTAAATCGATTACTTACAAACGAAATCCGCAGTATTGGGTCGATCAGCTCAGCAAGCCATTAAACGTACGCGTTGGTTTTTATAACTTTGATCGCGTTTTGTATAAGTTATATAGTGATGATGCTGTCAGGCTTGAAGCGTTCAAGGCAGGCGAGTTTGACGCTCTAGTAGAGTACCGCGCTAAGATTTGGGCTAAGGGATACGTCGGATCTAAATTTGATAGCGGCACACTCCTCAAGAAAGCCTTCATCAATCACAATGGCGCTGGTATGCAAGGCTTTGCGATGAATGTGCGCAGGCCACACTTGCAGGACCCCCGCGTTCGCCAAGCTTTAGGTTTGGCTCTAGATTTCGAGTGGCTTAATCGCCAAATATTTTTTGATCAGTACGGCCGTATCAATAGCTATTTTACGAATAGCGATTTAAGTGCCAACTATGATGGCCCGCGCAAGCCGACTGAAGCGGAGTTGAAAATACTCAGACCCCTCAAAGCAAAATATCCACAATGGGTTCCAGACGCTGTATTTGGTCCGATGCCTGCGCCACCATCAACAAAGTCACCAGGTAGTCTACGCCAAAATTTACGCCAAGCACGCGAGTTACTGATGCACGCTGGTTGGCAATACCGAGATGGCGCTCTGCGCAATGAAAAGGGTGAACCCTTTCGGATTGAGATGGTCGAGAACGGTGGATTTTTCTTAAGGGTGCTGTCTGCTTACGGTCGTAATTTAGAAAAGTTAGGTATTCAGCTCGATATTCGTACTAGTGACTTTGCTTTGTATCAAAAGCGGATGGATGAATATGACTTTGATATGACTACCAGTCGCTTTCCAGACTCTCAAAATCCTGGTAATGAATTGTGGGACCGCTTCGGTAGTCAAGCAGCCAAAACGAAGGGTTCGGACAACATCATCGGCATACAGTCCCCAGTGGTGGATGCTTTAGTAGAGGAGATTACCAAAGCCCAGAATCGTGAAGAGTTGCGCGCCGCCTGCAGAGCGCTTGATCGTATTTTGTGGAATAGTTATTACGTGATCCCCCAGTGGTACAACCCTACCCACCGAGTCGCCTTCCGTAAGGAGATGCGTTACCCAGAGCCACCGCTGTATTACCAGGCTGAGCCATGGATTATGCAAAACTGGTGGAAAGAGGAGGCTAAATAATGCAAGGACAAATGCGCGCCTATATCTTCAAGCGTTTATTGCTCATGATTCCAACTTTGTTGGGTGTACTGACACTGACTTTTGCAGTTGTGCAATTTGTGCCGGGTGGTCCAGTTGAGCAAATGGTTTTGGAATTAAAAGGTAAGGGTGATGCAGCAGTTGGAGGCACGGAGTCTTCTGGCGCTGGTGCAACGTATCGCGGACGTCAGGGCATAGATGCGCAACGCCTAGAAGAAGTAAAGGCGCTGTACGGTTTTGATAAGCCACCACTCGAGCGGTATTTTATGATGTTGGGTCGCTTTGCCAGATTTGATTTGGGGCAAAGTTATTACCAACATGAGAGTGTTTGGGGTTTAGTAGTCTCTAAACTCCCGGTATCGATCAGTATCGGTTTATGGACTTTCTTCATCACCTATTTAGTGTCGATTCCTTTGGGTATTGCAAAAGCAGTGCGCGATGGCTCACGCTTTGATGCCGTCACCAGCAGCATGATTCTGGTGGGTTATGCGATCCCTGGATTTGTCTTGGGTGTTTTGTTACTCGTACTCTTTGGTGGTGGCAGCTTCTTGCAGCTCTTTCCCTTGCGAGGACTCACCTCTGATGATTGGAGTGAGCTGAGTTTGCTCGGTAAAGTCATGGATTACTTGTGGCATTTGGTATTACCAATCACCGCATCTGTACTTGGTAGCTTCGCAGTCGTGACTATGCTGACCAAGAATTCATTCTTAGAAGAGATTCGTAAGCAGTATGTTTTGACTGCACGTGCCAAGGGGCTTACTGAACAGCAAGTGCTGTGGAAACACGTTTTTCGTAATGCACTCCTTCCTTTGGTAACCGGTTTTCCAGCCGCATTTATTGGCGCTTTCTTTACCGGTTCGCTCCTGATAGAAACGCTGTTCTCCTTAGATGCCC
>Ga0214192_1000465_pt1 | contig 25101 bp, 22 predicted proteins | sample TroBogEpilimnion_44_FD_153030 | JGI IMG/M metagenome (GOLD analysis project Ga0214192, IMG submission 153030) | Freshwater microbial communities from Trout Bog Lake, WI - 29JUL2008 epilimnion | ecosystem: Environmental > Aquatic > Freshwater > Lake > Epilimnion/Euphotic zone | place: Trout Bog... | reverse complement strand
AGTCGCCAGCCTGAAGGAACCCGGCGCCGTCCGCTTCGAAGTGCTCCAGCAGGGCAGCCGCTTCAATCATTTCGTGATGCAGGAAACCTGGCAGAGCCATGAAGCCTTCGAAGCTCACAACGGCTCGGCGAATACGCGCCAGTTCCGCGAAAAGATCGCCGCCTTCCTCGGCAGCCCGTTCGACATGCGCGAACACACCCTGCTGCCCTGACGCTCGCCCGCCGCTCAGCGGATATTTTCCACCAGCATCAGGCCGCTCGCCAGTTAGTCCTCCTGCGCGTAAATCACGTAGCGGCCGTCTGGCGAATCGCCCAGCCCGTACTCCGGAATCCCCCCCCGATTCACCCTGATACCGGCTGCGCCTCGTGAATTCCCGAGGATGCAGCACCCGCCCGTTCGCTGCAATAGTAAAGACAGGGCCGATCTTCCGTGAAACTCAACGTCATCCTGTTTGCCGCGCTGCTGGCCGCACCCGCCTTGCCGCTCCTCGCGCACCACTCCTTCGTTGCGGAATACGATTACAACAAGCGGATCGAACTCACCGGCACCGTCACCAAACTGGAGTGGACCAACCCCCACGGCCGCTTCTATCTGCGCGTCCCCGGAGCCGGCGGCGTCACCGCCACGTGGCAGTTCGAACTCGGCAGCCCGAATGCGCTCCTCACCCACGGCTGGCATCGCGATACCCTCAGGGTCGGCGACCGCGTTACTGTCAGCGGTTACCAGTCGAAGGGCTCGCCCACCGTGGGGAACGCCGCCGTCATCACCTTTCCGGACGGGCGCAAGGTCGCCGCCGACGGCGAATCGCTCCAGGAATAACTACTTCAGGTTCTCTTCGAAGAACGCCGTCATCTCTTCCAGCAGCTGCCGGTACGCCGTGCCCTCCACGCCGTGCGTGCGCTGCGGATACACCACCATGTGGAAGCGCTTGCCCGCCTTCTCCAGCGCATCTGCCATCTGCAGCGAGTTCTGGAAGTGAACGTTGTCGTCTTCGGCATTATGGATCAGCAGCAGCTTCGTCGCGCCCATCGCCGCCGCCGCGGCCGCCGGGGAACTCGCGTCGTAGCCGTCGGCGTTATCCTGTGGCAGCCCCATATAGCGTTCCGTATAGATGCTGTCGTAGTTGCGCCAGCTCGTCACCGGAGCGCCGGCGACGGCCGCTTTGATCAGCCCCGGCTCGTGCGTGATCGTGTACAGCGTCATGAAGCCGCCGTAGCTCCAGCCGTACAGGCCGATCCGCTCGCGGTCCACAAAGCCCATCGCAATCAGCTGCTCGATGCCCTCCTTCTGGTCCCGCAGTTCCGCCGCGCCCAGATTGTGGTAAACGGCCGACTCGAATTTGTGCCCTCGTCCCGCCGAACCGCGATTGTCCAGCTGCCACACCACGAAGCCCCTGTGCGCCATCACCTGATCCCAGTTCAGCCCCTGCCAGTCATTGCGCACCTGCTGCGACGTGGGGCCGCCGTACACCGTCACCACCGCCGGGTACTTTTTGCCCGCCTGAAATCCCGCCGGGCGGATCAGCCGGCCGTAGAGCTGCGTGCCGTCCCCCAGCTTCACCGGCACAATCTCAACCGGAAGCAGATCGTAATCCTCCGCCACCTTGCTGCCGGCCCGGAACTCGTGCAGGTCGCCTCCATCCGGCTTCAGCAGACGGCTGCGCTGCGGACTGGCGAGGCTGGTGAAATCATCCAGCAGGTACGAAGTCTTTGGCGCCACGCTGACGTTGTGCGTTCCGGCGCCCTGCGAAATACGTTGCTTGCCTGATCCGTCGAACGCCACCGAATACAGCTGGCGCTCGGTCGGCCCCTGCTCGGTAGAGGTGTAAAAAACCCGCCCTGCTTCTTCATCCACGCCGACCATGTGAGTGACTTCCCAGTCCCCGCCGGTCAGCTGCTTCTGCAAAACGCCGTCCGTGCCGTAGAGATAGATATGGCGGAAGCCGGAGCGTTCGCTCGTCCACAGGAAGCGATCGCCCTTTCCCAGAAAATGCGGCCCGGCCTTCACGTTGATCCACTGCGGATCTTCCTCGTGCAGCACCACTCGAGCAGTGCCCTTCGTCGCGTCCGCCAGCAGCAGATCGAGCCGGTTCTGCACCCGGTTCAATCGCTCAGCCATGATCTCGCGGCTGTTCGGCGACCACGCCACTCGCGCCAGCAACGAATCGCGCGGATCTCCCAGATCCATCCAGCGCGTCTCGCCTCCCTCGGCGGCGACAACTCCCAGCCGGACCTCCGCATTGGGCTCGCCCGCTTTCGGGTACCTTTCCGGCTCCTCCACCGCATGCTCGCCCGCCAGCGACACCTGCGGATAAAGCGGCTCCCGCGAAACATCGAACTGCAGGTACGCGACAGACTTCCCGTCCGGCGACCACCAGTGCGCCGTCCCAGGATTCAGCTCTTCCGGATACACCCAGTCCATCTGCCCGTTCAGCAGCGTTGCAGATCCGTTCGTCGTCAGCCGGTAAACGATCTTCGATTCGATCTCCATGCTGTAGAGATCCGGCCCGCGGCGAAACGATACGTGCCGGTCGTCGGGCGAGAGCTTCGCATCGCGCTCCGCCTCGGCGGTCTGCGTCAGCGGCTCGAAACGGCTCTTCGCAATATCGACGACGAACAGATCGCCCCCCGCCGCCACCAGCAGCCGCTTACCGTCGGCAAACCACTGGACGCTGCTCTCCGAAACCCGGCGATTCGTCCAGTCGAAAGTGGCTGGCGGCGGCACCGGCACGGCGGCCTTTTCCAGCTTCGCCAGTTCGATGAGCGCGCGTTCCTTGCCGGTCCTGACCTCGTACAGCCTCAGCTCTCCCCGTTCGGTGACGACGAACCGCGTCCCGTCCGGCGACCAGATCACGGGCCCGTGCGTCGTGGCCGGTGCATTCACCACTGCGTCGATCGTGACCGGCTGCCTCGCCCCCGGACACAGGGGCGCAACGGTCAAAGAGAGTGCGAAAAAGACAAGCGGGCGTGTCATGCGCGACGCCCCAATTGTATAAAGCCGCGCACGCTGATCGCTCGCCGCCACTCACAGACGTTCGCTTTCAGCGGAACCCTTACTGGTGAACTTTAACGGCCACGTAGTCCATTTGATGTCCCGGTTCCACCAGAAACTGGTGCGCGGTGCCTGCCGACACGTGAATCACGTCGCCGGCATGCAGGGGAAATCTTTCGCCGCCCACAATCTTCGAGCCGCGAATCTCGTGCGCGGTCGTCGGCTTGCCGTCCGGAATCCTGCCGCCGAGAATGAAGCTGCCCTCGCCGCTGCGGATGAACAGCACGTCGTTCTCCGTCTCGTGCAGTTCCGCCTGCCCGTCGCCCTCGCGATGCAGGATCGACATCGAATGATTGCCCCAGGCGGCCAGCCCCGTAAACGCCACCTTGACCTTCGACATCTTTGCCGGCAGCGTCCTCGCGGTCTCGTTCAGTTGTTCGTTGCTCCAGCGCTGATTGCCCGCCGGCCCGGCCGCGCCTCGAACGGCAGCCGCCGCCAGAATCACACCGGGGATGAACAGCCAAAAGCGGGATTTCATGGCGGGATTATAGCGCGGCTCGCTGTTGTCTCAACGGCGGCGCTACGAATCGAGAGCTGTCTACTGGCCCGTCGAAACGGTGAAGGTTCCGTTCGGCAGCGCCATCGGCAGCGAGACCGGGAGGCTGCTGCGGCCGTTCAGATAGACGATCAGCTGCTCGGCCTGTCCCACGGGCGCGGTCCCGTCCGGTACAAAGGTCACCTGCCATTGGGAACCGCTTGCCACCACCTGACTCGGCGTAAAGATCACCCCGCCCAGGCTGACCTGAACGTTGCCCGTACCGATCGATGCGGTCGGCGGAGCAAACCCGGCCAGACTGATGGTGAGCGGCGCGCCCTGCAGCGCGGCGTGCAGCGCATCCACAGCCGCACCGTTGGCATTCTGAACGGCGGAAATCGTTGCCGGCGGCGTATCGATGTTCACCTCAACCGGGAAGGCATTCAGCACACCGTGGTAAATCGCCAGCGTCGTCGGACCCGGCGGCAGCGTGGCCGGAAGCTGCAGCGTCATCTGCGTCGCCGAAGCCGAAATCACGCTGGCAAACTGCCCGCCGACCTGCACCAGCAGCGCCTGATTTGCCGTGCTCAGATTCGATCCGTTGACCGTCACCGTCGCCCCCGCATACGCCCCCGTCAGGCCCGGCGTGGCGTTGGTCAGCACGGGAATCGCGGCCGGCAGTCCGTTCACCGCCGGAGTAATCTGGAAACCCGCCGTCGCCGTCGCCAGCTGAAAGCCCGAAAAGATGCTGATATCCGGATTGCTCAGCGCCGCGCCCGGCGCCACCGATACGTTGGCTACCAGTTGATTGGCGCCGGTGACAAACACGCTGCGCACCACAATGTCGCTCGTGCCAAAGCCGGCCACCGTCGCACCCGGCGTCAATGTCATGCCCGCCACCGTGATGGTCACCGCCGCTTCCGCGCCCGCGGGCAGGGAAGCCGGAGAAACCGAGACCACCGATGGCGACGGCGCGTTCGGATAAGAGTACACCACCGGCGACGCGCTCTGCAGGAACTGTGAATTCTGCCCGTCGGAATTGTAGGCCGTCAGCGTCGACTGCTGCCCGCTCGCACCCGCCGGAGGCTGTACGATCGCCACACCCGCCGCCGCGTTCAGCGACAAAATCGTCGCGCGCAGGCCATCGAAATATATCTGCGTATCGGCGGCCCAGTTGGTGCCCGTGATCGTGGCCGTGCCGTCGCCGTTCGGCGTTGCCGCCGCAATAGCGGGCGGCGGTTTCACCGTCAGGTACATCCCGGCCGGCAGCACGTACATGTAATTCGGGGTATTGAAAATCATGTGCTGCGATCCGGTCTGCGCACCGGGCGCAAACCCCAGATACAGCGCCACGTAAGTATACGGAACACCGTTGATCGTCGCCTGATACGGCTGAATCCCATTCGGCAGAATCGTCACCGACCCGCCAATCACACTCACGCCGAGGCCCGGCGACTGGCCGTTCGCCCCCAGCCCCGCGGCCGACGCAACCACCAGCCCCGTGCCGGCATTCATGTTCACCGCGGCCGGTTTCACCGTGATCGTGTTGTTGGCGAAATACGAATACACGCCGGCGTCGTACACCGAGACCGCCGCGCGCGCCGCCGTCGCGATGTTCACGCCCGTCACAGTCTGCCCGGCCTGCACGCTCACCGCCTGCGCCTGGGTGAAATTAGTGGTGCCGGGATAAAACAGCGAATTGACCGGTCCCGACGGCGCCACCGTATTCCCGCTGGTGCTGCTGCAGCCATCCTGCTGCGCGGCGCTTCCTCCGTTGGCATCGTTCCACGGGCCGCAGATGTTGGCATCCGGCGGCATCGTGTGGACGTAAACGAAATACGGCCCCGGCGGCACGTTGTCGATCCGGTACGTTCCGTCCGGATTCGTCACGCCGCTCACCGCCCCCGCGCCGCCCCGGATCGCCACCACCGACGCCAGATGCACGCCCTGTCCACCCGCCGTAATTCTTCCCGTGATGCTGCCCAGCTGGCTCGCGCTCGCCGCCGGATAAAGCACCGTCAGCCCCGCGATGTCGTCCGCATCGATCGGATGGCTCATCGTTGTCGCGCGCGTCGTCGCCTGCGACATCGTCGACGACGTAAACGTGTGCTGCAGGCCGAGCGCGTGGCCCATCTCATGCACCGTCGTCATGAAGAACGTTTCCAGATAGCTCGGTCCCGGCGCCAGCGTCAGATTGCGGTTCAGGTGCACCGCCGACCGCGCAATCGGAATAAACGTGCCGCCCGGGCCCGTAACGGGGCTGGCCTTCGAAGTCGGCCCGCCGTAGCCGAGCAGCCCCGGCGGCAGATCTTCGAACACCACATCGGCGGCCGGAGTATTCTGCAGCGTGGAGCCGTTTTCAAGGCCGCCGAACGCCACCCGCAGGCTCGACGACGCGACCCCGTTCCACACCGCCGTCGCCTGGCGAATCTGGCTCAGCACCGAGTTAAAACTGTCGTTGGCCGAATAAACCGTCGGGTCGCTCTCGGATACGAAGAACGTCACCGTCTGGCCCGGCAGCGCGTTCAGGTCGAACTTTTCCACCGCGTTGCCTGCGTTCAGGTAATGGACGAAATGGTAGTAGGCCGCGCCCGGCAGCGCCGCGGCAAAAAGCCCGGCCGCCACTGCAAAGATCCGCCGCATTCCGCTCATTGCAGACTTCCCGCCGCCGCACCCAGCGCCTGGGCAACGGCGGCCTTCAGCTCCGCCAGCCCCATCTGCAACCCGTGGTCCTGCACCTGCCGGCCAGCCGCATCCAGCATCGTTTCGCCCGCCGGCACCCGCGTCGCCTGAAGCGCCCCGCCCGCCGGGGCAGCCAGGTTGAAAAGCCCCTGCGTCAGGCCCATGACGTGCGTGATCCCGGCCTTCGACGTCCACAGAAACAGCACATACTCGGTACCCGGCTGCAGCAAAGGTGCGCCGGGAAACGACTGGCGGTACCCGTTGGCCACGCCGCCCGGCACCACGACCTCAGCCGGCGCCGTGCCCTTCCACGTTTCCGTCACCTTCAGCTTGTAGTGAGTGTAAATGGTTGAGCCGGTGAAACTTGCCGACGAGCTGACCACGCTCGCCCGCACCACGGCGGTCGATTGCTGCGCCATCTGATTCAGCGAAAGCTGCACAAGCGTAGCAGCCGGAGCCGCCACCGCGCCCAGCGCCAGCGCGCAGAGCCACGCTCGCAAAAACGAACCCAATTTGGCTGGCCGGCTCAAAGGCATGAATCTTCCACTCCTTTAGATGCAAGCCGGTCTCCGTTCGGGTTCGTTGAATCTGCGGGATTTAGATGAACTTCTGCTCACCGGTCCGTGCCGCTGCGACACGGCATTGTGACCAAAGTGTCTCAGTCTTCTCTTACTACAAGAATAGGAATTCCCAGCGCGTGCCGCACCGGATTAATGGTGTTGCCGAAGACCAGATCCTTCAGCCCGCCATGCCCGTGCGCGCCCATCACCAGCAGGTCCGGCCGAATCTCATTGGCATACCGCACGATCTCCCGCGTCGGGTTCGACCCGTGCCGGATGCAGGTCTCCACGTCAATCGCCATCTCGCTCAGCGAGTGGACCAGGCTCTCCAGATACTCCCGCCCCGCCTCCACTTCTGCGGTGGACGATTCCGATCCGTACACCTGGCTGTTGACGCCCTCCTCCACGTGCAGCAGAAAGATCGTCCCGTGGCTCCGCGCCGCCATCGCCGCCGCGTGGCTCAGGGCGAGCCGATCGAGCGACGAATGATCGACCGGCACCAGAATCCGCCGGTAGCTCGGCGGCGAAACCAGCTCGGCAGTTCGCGATTCCAGCCCCAGCGTTGCCGTACGCGCTGCCGGTTGCCGCCGGTACGGCTGCACGGTAATCCACAGCAGCAATCCCACCAGCCCGGAAGTCACCGCGAGCGAGAGCGTCCAGACGAGCGGCGCCCAGTTGCCCGAGCTGTTTGCCCAGTCGGCGATGCTTTGCTGCGCCAGCCAGAGGTTGAGGCCCACCACGATCGCCGCCGTCGTCCAGCCGGCCAGCCGCAGCCACTTGCCGCTGGCGAAGGTGCCCATCCGCTTCGGGTCATTGGTGAAATGCAGCAGCGGGATAATGGCGAACGGCAGTTGCAGATTCAGCACCACCTGGCTGAGCAGCAGCAGCCGGAACGTGCCGTGGCTCCCCGCCACCCAGATCACGGCCAGCGCGGGAATAATCGCCAGCATGCGCGTCACCAGCCGGCGCAGCCACGCTCGCACCCGGATGTTGAGGAAGCCTTCCATGATGATCTGCCCGGCCAGCGTCCCGGTCAGCGTCGACGATTGCCCCGAGGCAAACAGCGCCACGCCGAACAGCTTCGCCGCCAGCGCCGTTCCCATCAGCGGCGTCAGCAGCAGGTACGCCTGCTGAATCTCCGATACGCCCTGATGCGCGCGGAAGAACACCGCCGCCGCCATGATCAGAATGGCGCCATTCACGAACATCGCGCCGTTCAGCGCCACCGCGCAGTCCACCAGATTCCAGCGGCACGCCGTGCGCTTCTCCTCAACGCTCTTGCCGATGCGCCGCGTCTGCACCAGCGCCGAATGCAGGTAAAGGTTGTGCGGCATCACCGTGGCGCCCAGCATGGCAATGGCGGTGTAAAGGCTGCGGCTGTCGATGGTGGGCACGAGCCCGCCCACAACGCCCCACCCGTCCGGCCTGGCGATAAACAGCTCCACCCCGAAGCAGAGCGCAATAACGCCGATCAGCGAAAGCACAAACGCTTCGAGGTACCGCACGCCCATCCGCTGCAGCGCGAGCAGCAGCAGCGTATCGAGCGCCGTCAGCATCACGCCCGTCAGCAGCGGAATGTGGAACAGCAGATTCAGCGCGATCGCCGCGCCCAGCACCTCCGCCAGATCGCACGCCACGATGGCGATTTCGCAGAGCAACCACAGCGCCAGATTCACGCCGCGCGGGTAGGATTCGCGGCACGCCTGCGCGAGGTCGCGCCCCGTGACGATGCCGAGCCGCGCGCCGAGCGTCTGCAGCAGCACCGCCATGGCGTTCGACATCACCAGCACCCACAGCAGCTTGTAGCCGAAGTGCGCGCCGCCGTCGAGGTCGGCCGCCCAGTTGCCCGGGTCCATGTAGCCGACACTCACCAGATACGCCGGGCCGGAGAAGGCGAGGATGCGGCGCCAGCGCGAGACATGGTCGGTCGCCACACTTTCGTGAACGTCCGAAAGCGAGCGGCTGGGCGTGGCCGACGGCGTGACTGGGCCGGGAATCAGGTTGAAACGCTCCTGTTACCTAATTTAGCGTGCGGGAGCGACGGAAGAGCTTTCTTCCGCCCTAAAAATGGAACCCGACCGCCGCCGTCATCGAGCGCGGCGTCACAAAGTGCGTCCCGCTGAACGTCGAAAGGAAGTTGTAGAGCGCCACTTTGTTTGTCAGGTTGATCGCTTCCAGCCGCAGGCTCCACTTCTTCTTGTCGCCGTGGAACAGGTTGTCGAACCCAATGGCCGCGTCGAACAGATTCCGCGACTGTATCCGCGGCGGATTGTGATCCGTGTTCTCCTTGCCCGCCGCCGGAATCGTCAGCAGCGTGGAGCCGTACTGCGCCGCCGGACAAAGGCCGCTCGCGCTGATGGGCGTCGTTGGCGTGGCGTGTACGCTGCCGCAGAACAGCCCGCCCTGGAACTGCTGATCCGGCGTCAGGTTCGAAACGTCCACAATCGTGTCCGTGCCGCGCGGCCCGTTATTGCAGTCGCCGCCGGCGCAGGGTACCTGCGAAGCCACCTGGCCGCTGTCATAGCGCCAGTTCACGCTGAACCACGGCCCCGTCTTCCACGGCTGATACTGCAGGTGCGTGGTCTGGTTGAATTTTTCGTCGTGATCGATGCGGAACACCACCGGCCCGCCCGGCCCCGCGCCGATGCCGCTCACCTGCGGCCCCGAAAAACGCGCCGCCACGCTCGACATCACGATGAACGCCGAAAATCCGTGGAACGCCGGCACCGTCCCGTGCAGCGTGTAGCCGGGTATCTTCGAACTCTTCCATTCAATCGGGAACGTCACCGGCGAATTGCCGAGGATGCTGAAATCGTACGCCTTGTGCGTGTACTTCCAGATGTATTCGCCGTCCAGCACAAAATGCCGCCCGAACGCCTGCTGAATGCCGGCGTGGATTTCGTTGCGGTGCCCCGGGCTCAGCGGCGTCGTGTTCATACACGGACTCACCGTGCTCGATTCAATCGCGTTAATCACCGGATTGCTGCAGCCCGTGCTCGCCAGCACCAGGTTCTCATTGAACGGCGTCTCCATCGTGCGCGCATAGGATACGCGCAGCACCGTCGAGGTCGGCTTCACGCTATAGGAAACGCCAACCCGCGGTTCGGTCTGCGTCGCGCTGGTAATCCCGCGGTAGAAATCCTGCCGCACGCCGATGTTGAACGTCCAGTGGTGGAAGTTGATCGTGTCCTGCAGGAACGCCGCCACCTGCCGGATATTGGCGTGCCCATAGAACGAATACGGGGCGCCTTTCGATGCCGGGCAGCCGTCCGACCCGGGCAGGGAAGCGGTGCGCGTCAGATCGTAACAGCCGAGCAGCGGAATGAACGCCGGGTTCGCCGTTCCGATTCCCTTGCACGCCGCCGGATTCGTCAGCAGCGAATTGGTATTCGGGTTGCCGTCCGGATTCACGCACGGCGCATTGCTGGTCGGATCCACCACGCCCAGCCGGTCGTTCTCCGTCAGAATCGTATCTTCGTACGTGAGGCCGCCCTTCACGTTGTGCGCGCCTCTGACGTACGTCAGGGTGGCGCGCGTGCCGAGGTTGGTCAGCGTCCGGTTCTGGCCGATGGATTGCGCCTGCAGGCCCGGCGTCAGGTCCGCAAAGGGATTGCCGCTCGGGTAGTAGTTGTAGCCGTCGCGCCGCGCAAATCCGGCCACCGTCAGCACCGTATTGGCGCCGAGAATGCGTGTCCACGAAGGCGCAATGTTGAATGTCCTGATCTCGGAACGCTGGTCCTGCGGCCCCACCGGCAGCCCGTTCGGGCCGAGGCCGTTATTGTTCACCACCAGCCCGTTCCACGCCGTGGCGCTCTGCGCGTCATACGAATTGGGCGTCTGGAACCAGGACCGCGTGTAGCCGAAATTCAGCGTGACCGTATCGTTCTGCGAAGGCTTCACGTCGAACCGGTCGAACAGGTTCTCCTGATTGCCGCGATCGTGGAACGCGTTGAACTCGGCCGGGTCGAGAAACCGCCCGGTGTTCATCGTACTCGCCGAAATGAAATTGCCGAGCTTCGCGTTGCCATTGATGAAATCGATGCTGCCGCTGGTCGAGCCAAACGACCCGTAGGAAAAATTCGTGTCGCCATGCGGCGCCGCGGCTCCGAGCCCGGACCGCGTCGTCACCACCACAACAACGCTGGTCTTATCGCCATACTCTGCCGGCGGCGCGCCGTCGATCACTTCCATCGACTGCACGGCTTCGAGCGGCAGCTGGTTGGAAAACACCTTGCTCTGCTGATCGGTAATCGGCTGCCCGTCGATCGAAAACGAATTCGACGCATGGTCGCCGAGGCCGTGGAACAGCCCGTTGGAATCGGCCGAAATACCGGGGCTCGCCAGCGTCACCAGCGAACTCAGCGACGATGAGCTGCTCTCGAGCGGCAGTTTGTCGAACAGCTCGCGGTCCACATCGGTGTGCGCCGTCGAATCGGTCTCCACCAGGTCGCCCGCGTCGGCCACCGTCATTGTGGTCTGCTCGGCCCCGAGCGAGAGCGTGAATTTCAGCTGCACGGCCACCGCGGAACGAACATCGGCGTCCTGATCCGCGCTCTGAAAGCCCGCCGCCGCCGCCGTCACGTGGTAGTTGTTGAACTGCACGTTGTTGAATTCGAACGTCCCCTGCTCGCCGGTCTTCGCCGTGCGCTCGAAGTGGGAGACGGAATTGGAAATCTTCACCGTTGCGCCGGTCACGACTGCGCCGGAGGGATCGAGCACCGTGCCGCGCACCGTCCCGGAACTGGACTGCGCCGAGACCGGCCCCGCGATGACGCCCGCCATGGCGAGCAGCAGTATGGCCTGCGCACAATTCCGCACTACAAGATCACGCACTACTGGATATGACATATTCCTTTTCCTCAAAACACTCTGTCGTCGGTCGGGGGGAACTGCGCCGCAACTACCGGACGAGTGAGGGAGGGCCGCGGGAATAAGTCGATTCGCTGCTATGGGCCTGATAGCCCGACAGCACGGGAAGAACGGTCAGGACCCCGCGTACTTCCGGGGCCAGAAACACGAGAGTGCATGGCGTATCCGCCGCGGCCATGTGCGCCGTCAGGCAGATGTCGCATCCCGCATCCGGTGTGGTCAGGTGGATGTGCGCCGGCGACGCCGCCGCTGACGCCACGCCCAGCAGGGCGATAAGGGCCAGCAATACAGCGGCAATGCGCAGGACGCGGGGCATGCTGTTAATAAGATTTAACACACTGTTAATTTTGCGGGGCCGCCGGTTGCTTCTCATCCGCCGGCGGATCGTCGTCGCCCGCATCGAATTTGATCGACGTATCGGCCGAATACTTCCGGTAGCTGCGGAAGTCAATCTCGTTCTTCGTCCCCACCCCTTCGGCCCGCATGATCACAGAGGAGGAGAGCGGCAGCCAGAACTTCTGCCCGCTGATTTCGGTCGAGGCGTAATCGAGCGTCTGGTGAATGTTCTGCACCGGGAAATCGGCGGGCGGCTCCGGCTCCACCGTGACGCGCAGAATCGTGTTCGTGGCCTTATCCACAAACACCTCGCCGTGATAACCCGGCGTCACCGACTGCGTTTTGTTAAAGGAAATCGTCTCCTTCGAGTGCGCCCGGTCGATGTAGTACGCAAACACGTGCGACAGATTGCCGCGCAGCATGCCCCAGCGCTTCCACTCGAACTCGGCGTCCGAGGCCGGATCGAAAATCTCCCGCAGCAGCGTGCCGAACTCGCCGCGCGACAGCGCCCCGCCCAGATCGTCGGCCGTCTTGCCGTACAGTGAGTTGTCGTTCTGGCTGATCGGCTCGTACTTTTCGTGCTGTTCGAAATACGACAGTTTCTCCGCCAGCCGGTCCTGCATCGACCACGAACCCTCCTCGCCGGGCCGGTAGTGCCGGTCCGCATAGCGCCGCGTCACCTGCAGGCAAATGAAGTCCGGCAGCGACTGCGTGTAGTTCAGCGCATAATCCCGCGCCGCCGTAATCGCGGCCTGCTGTTCGGCGTAGGAGGGCAACGCCAGCGTCTTCGCCGGAGCGGCCGCGGCCTTCGGCGCCGGAGGCGTCAACTGAGCCGAAAGTTCGGCCAGACGATTCAGCGCCGCCACCGTCTTCGGTCCCGCGCCCTGTCCCTGCAGGCTCTCCACCGTCTTCGGATCCAGCCGCTCGGTCAGCTTCACGCCCGCCAGATAACCGGCCACATCCTTATCCAGCAGCTTCTGCTGGATCGAGGAGCGGATAAACTCCACCAGCTTCGCCACCGTAAGTTGTTGCTGCGCCAGCGCGCCAAGCGTCAGGAGACACGCCAGCGCCAGCGCCCGGGAAAGGGCCGACTTCATACATCCTTATTGTCGCACCGGAACCGGAAAAGGTTTCCCCGCAATGGCTCCGCGAAGGTAAACCTGTGTCAATTACTGGTTTCCGAAGGCGTCGATGCCCGCCCGCGCGCGGCCCGGATCCCCCGTTTTCGCCCGCTCCGGCGCAGCCGCCGGCCCTGTTTTGGCGTTTGATTAATATTGACTAACCAGCACTTAACGCTATGTTTACAGCGGCTCGGGAACCATTGACACCCACCCGTAACGAGATGTAATTTTTTCTTCTTGACAATGCCGACTCGATGTATACTTTACTTGGGTGCGGAGAGCACCCGTAACAAGGAGATTTCTGACACATGAAAATGAAGCTGGCAGTTTTGGTTGCGGGTGTGGGCATGCTGGTCGGCGCGATGCCGGTGCTGGCGCACCACTCGTTCGCTGCGGAATTCGATGCCGCGAAACCCGTTACCGTGACCGGAACGGTCACGAAAGTGGAATGGATGAACCCCCACGCGCGTTTCTATATCGACGTGAAGGACGAGTCCGGTAAGGTCGCAAACTGGGAATTCGAACTCGGTTCGCCCAATGGCCTGATGCGCCAGGGCTGGACCCGCAACTCCATGAAGATCGGCGACAACGTTTCGGTCGACGGCTTTATGGCGAAGGACGGTTCGAAGCTGGCCAACGCCCGTACCATCAAGACTGCGGACGGTAAGAAGCTGTTTGCCGGTTCTGCCACCGATGGCGGCCCCGAAGGCGGCAAGTAAGCGAACCCCGATTCAGGTAAATCGAGTGAACCGCCGGTCGAAAGACCGGCGGTTTTCTTTTGCAGCCGCCCTCATCTCACGCCCCGCCCTCAAATCACGCCCCGCCCTCACATCGCGCCCCGCCCCGTTTCACGCCCGCCCTGCTTCACGCCCGGCCCGGCGCGGTCACCCGGTGCAGCTTCATCAGGTTCATCGAACCGGATCGTCCCACCGGCGTCCCGGCCGCGAAGACTACCTTGTCGCCCGCGTGCAGCAATCCGTTCTTCACCAGCAGTGTGTCGATCTGCGCCAGCATGTCGTCGGTCGTCCCCACCACCGGCGCCAGCACCGGAATCACGCCGAACTGCACCGTCAGTTGCCGCGCCACGTCGCGTGACGTCGTCATCGCCAGTATCCGCACCGGCGGCCGGTAGCGCGAAATCAGCCGCGCGCTGTTGCCGGTTTCGGTGAAGACCACAATCGCCTGCACTCCGGCCTCGCGCGCCGCGTGATAAACCGCGTCCGCCACCACGTCCGAATCCCCGGTGGCGCCCGTATGCGGAATGTCGCCGAAGCCGCGCCGCCGCAACCCGTGCTCGGCCTCCTCCGCAATCCGCGTCATGTACTCCACCGCCGCCAGCGGATACTTGCCGACCGACGTCTCCGCCGACAGCATCACCGCATCCGACCCGTCGTAAATCGCATTCGCCACATCGCTCACCTCGGCCCGCGTCGGATTCGGATTCTCGATCATCGACTCCAGCATCTGCGTCGCCGTAATCACGAACCGGTTCATCCGCCGCGCCCTCCGGATCAGCCGCTTCTGAATCGGCGGCACCATTTCGAGCGACATCTCGACCCCCAGGTCGCCGCGCGCCACCATGATCCCGTTCGCCACTTCCAGAATCCCGTCGATATTCTGCACCGCCTCGGGCTTCTCGATCTTCGCGACGATCGGCACCCGCCGCGCCCCCATCCGCTCGCGCAGATGAATCACATCGTCCGCCGAACGCACGAACGACAGCGCCACGAAATCCACCCCCACCGCCAGCCCCGCCCGCAGATCGAGCAGATCCTTCTCCGTCAGCGACGGCGCGCTTACCTGCACGCCCGGCAGATTGATCCCCTTGTGATCGCCCGCCACGCCGCCCGACACCACGTCGAACTCCACCGCCGTGCCGTCGTTCGTCCGCGCCCGCAGCGCCACCGCCCCGTCGTTCAGCAGCACGCGGTCGCCCGGCTTCACGTCGCGCGCAAAGTCTTTGTAGGTGGTTGTTGCCCGGCTGTTGTCGCCGATGCACTCTTCGGTGGTGATGGTGAAACAGCCGCCGGTCTCCAGCCGGCACTTGCCGCCCGCGAAATTGCCCAGCCGGATCTTCGGCCCCTGCAGATCGAGAAGAATGCCGACGTCGATGCCCGTGAGCACCTCCGCCAGCCGGATTGCCTGAATGCGCGAGGCATGCTGCGCCCATTCGCCGTGCGATGCATTCAGACGGAAGATTCGTGCGCCGGCGCGTATCAGCGCCTGGAGAGTTTCCTGCTTTTCCGTTGCCGGACCGACCGTGACTACAATCTTGGCACTAGCCATAACCGAGCATATCGAAGATTGCCCTCTCCGCGCTATCATGCCCTCTAAGGCCGCCATCTTGAACGACTATCTTCTTTCCGTCTTCCTCGGCATCATCGAGGGCCTCACCGAATTTCTGCCCGTCAGCTCCACCGCGCACCTTCGTATCAGCGAAGCAGTTTTCGGTGTCGATCTCGGCGACAGCTACTGGAAGATGTTCTCCATCGTCATCCAGCTCGGCGCCATCCTCTGCCTGCCCATCTACTTCTGGCAGCGCATCATGAGCTTCTTTTCCACCTACCCCAACGGCACGCGCGGCGACAAGACCGCCATCACGCACCCGCTCGCCCTCACCGCCATCGCCTTCCTCTGCACCGCCGCGCCGGCCTTTGTTCTGACCAAAGTCATCGGCAAGAATCTGGAAAGCCTGAAGCTGATTTCGATTGCGCTGATCGTCGGCGGCGTCGTCATGTTCGTCGTCGACCGCATCTTCGGCTCGCGCAACGTTCCGGCCTTCGATTCGGCCGTCGACGAAGTCGAACGGATGACCATGCCGCAGGCCATCTGGATCGGCCTCTGCCAGGTGCTCTCCGCCGTCTTCCCCGGCACGTCGCGCTCCATGTCGACCATTGCCGCCGGCCAGATCGCCGGCCTCTCCCGCACCGCCGCGCTGGAATTTTCCTTCCTGCTCTCGATCCCGACCATGGCCGTCGCCACCGGCTACGACCTGCTGAAGACGCTGCACCCCTCGAAATCGGCCGAACCCGTCGCGCCGTTACATATCGATGCGCATGGCTGGATCGTACTCGCCGTCGGCTTCGTCGTGTCATTCGTCGTTGCCTGGGGCGTCGTCGCCTGGTTCATGGGCTGGGTGCGGAAGCGCGGCTTTGCGCCGTTCGCCATCTACCGCATCGTGGTGGGCGCCATCGTGCTTGCGTGGTCGTTGAGTAAGTAGCGAGTTCGCCCGCGTGAGCCTCTCCGCGGCGTGCTGGACTCGCCCCGGAGTATGCGAGTGATCGCTCTCATTCCGCTTCTATTGGCGACTGGCTTCGGCCAGACCACTCCGGCCCCCTCTGCCCCCGGCCCCGATGCGTCCGGCACCACATTCTCCAGCGCCATTACCGCCTACGCCTGTCCCGGTGCCTTCTCCTCCCTCCGAACCGTCGATTTCCGCAATTTGACCTTCCCCATCTTTGCCACGGACGGCAAGCCAACCAGCTCCGTCCCACTGAAGAACGGCCATTTCCAGCACGACCAACCGGGAGACCATTCAACGATGGACCTCTCGGCGGTCCACTATCTCGCCCCGTCAGTTAACGCGCCGCCCGTCTTCGCACTCGTCCTCTCTCGCTGGTTCGCCGCCGGTGGCAGTTCCAGTTCTGGCGGGCGCGCGCAGGTCTTCTCGTTCTCGAACGGTCGCCTTCAAGTCGTCCAGCAGATCGATTGGGACACTCACTTCGGTGCCACCGGCCCCACTGAGTCTTTCGACGCGAACTCCGCCACACTGGTGATCCACTCCGCCCACTACCTCCCCGGCGATGCCCACTGCTGCGTCTCGGCCGAGGACATCGTGACGTATCGCTGGGATGGCGCGCACTTCATTCGCACCTCGATCCGGACCGAGCTTTCGGGCGACGCTAGGAACCCGCAACGGAATTGACGGCAACAGGCCCGTCGCGATCCCGCCAAATGGTAGAATTATAGAGAATCTTCTGTAAGGCCTGATCGGTATGAGCCTCAACGTCAAAGACCCGGAAGCCCATCGTCTTGCCGAAGCGATTGCCCGCCTCACCGGCGACAGCCTGACGAGGGTCGTAATCGATTCCCTTCGCGAACGCCACGCGAAACTCGAAAAGCGGCGCGGCAAAGCCAGCCTCGCCGAGTTGATGGCAATCGCCAGGCGCGCATCCCGCACCGTCAAGCGGCCCTACATCAACCACGCCGAACTGCTCTACGACGATTACGGGCTGCCGAAGTGATCCTCGACACCTCCGCCCTGATCGCCATTCTTTTCGAAGAACCCGAAGCCGAGGAGTTCGCCAGCCTGATCCTCGCCGCCGACGTCTGCCGCTTCAGCGTGGTGAATCGCCTGGAACTAACCATGGTGCTGGAGCGCCAGGCGGGACCGGATTCCGTTCGGCAGGCCGAAGCATTTCTGCGCGCCGCTGCCATTGTCGAAGAACCGGTTACGCTGCACCAGGGTACCCTCGCCCGCCAGGCCTTTTACGATTTCGGCAGAGGACGCCATAAAGCCCGCCTCAACTTCGGCGACTGCTTCGCCTACGCACTCGCGAAAACTATGGACGAGCCGCTCCTCTTTAAAGGGGAGGGCTTCATCCTCACCGACGTAAGGCCAGTTCGCCCATAACTTTCGGTCACGGCCCTTTTGTGTTGGCACAAATGAACTTAGCCTATCGACGGCAAAGCTGTTGGACTATACTCGGTCAAACCGCCGGACTTCAGCGGCGTCGAAGGACCCGGAAGCCACAGGCCGCCACTGGGCCGTCCGTTGTGCCCGGTACGGAATTGGCTTCGTTTTTTCTAAATGGTGCAGCGGGGATTGGGGACGGCACAGAACGCCACTGGGGCGGCCGTTGTGCCCGGCACAATATTGGGTTCGTTTTTTCAGATTCTGCCGTTGCGGCGCTGCCGTTTTGGCCGGCAGAGTGCTCGTGTCGCAGCCGCTGGTTGCTCTGAGACACCGGTTTGTATTAAAATCGGAGTTTTGGCGATTGGCCCCGGACGGCGTAGTGTGCGTTGCCCTCGTTTTTCTGGTTCTCGCCCGAAGCAGTTGTCCCGATTTACCGAATTCTAAAGAGGTTCTTTTCCCATGCATGCGATAGTTGAAACCGGCGGAAAGCAGTTCCGCGTCGCTCCCGGCGATGTGGTCCGCGTCCCCAAACTGGCCGGTGAAGTCGGCGCTGAAGTGGCGCTCGGCAAAGTTCTTGCGGTTTTCCCCGATGGCGGCGATCTGCTGACCGGCGAAAAGGCTCAGGCCGCCCGCGTCAACGCCACCATCTCCGCCCACGACCGTGACGAGAAGATCCTGGTCTTCAAGTTCAAGCGCAAGAAGCAGTACAAGCGCACCTACGGCCACCGGCAGGATTTCACGGAGGTTCGCATCCGCGACATCGTGGCGTAAGCCGCAACCGTCGCAGAGAGATTTGTCATGGCACATAAAAAAGGTTTAGGCAGTTCCAAAAACGGGCGCGACTCCAACGCCCAGCGGCTCGGCGTGAAAGCGTTCGGCGGCCAGCTCATTTCCGGCGGCTCCATCATCGTTCGCCAGCGCGGCACCAAAATCAAACCCGGCACCAACGTCGGCTGGGGCAAGGACGACACCCTGTTCGCCAAGGTCACCGGCATCGTGGAATTCCGCGACCGCGGCCAGATGGGCAAGTGGGTCAGCATTAAACCGGTCGAACTGGAAGCTGTCGAAGCCGCTCAGTAACCGCAACCGATCGTCCGCTCCGCCATTGCGGCGCGCGGGCAACTATAGAAGGAGTTTAGCCGCTGGTTGGGTCTTCTCACCAGCGGCTTTTTCATGCTTGTCGACGAAGTAAGAATCACTATGCAGGCCGGCGACGGCGGCAACGGCTGTCTCGCCTTCCGGCGCGAAAAATTTGTTCCGCGCGGCGGCCCCTCGGGCGGCGACGGCGGCAGAGGCGGCGACATCGTCATGGTCGCCACCATCCACCGCAACACGCTCATCCATTTCCGCTTCAACCCGGAGTACACGGCGCAGCGCGGCCGCCACGGCGAAGGCAGCAACCGCAAGGGTCATGACGGCGAAAGCATCACCGTGCAGGTCCCCGTCGGAACCACCGTCATCGATGAAGAGACCGGCGAGACACTGTTCGATTTCACCGCAGACGGCCAGACCTGGATTGCCGCCAAAGGCGGACGCGGCGGACGCGGCAACGCGCGCTTCACCTCCTCCACCCATCAGGCGCCCACCGAACACGAACCCGGCAAGCCCGGCGAGTTCCGCAAAGTGCAGCTCAAGCTCAAGCTGCTCGCCGACGTCGGCCTCGTCGGTTATCCCAACGCCGGCAAGTCCACCCTGATCTCGCGCATCTCGGCCGCGCGGCCCAAGATCGCCGACTACCCGTTCACCACGCTCGAACCCAACCTCGGCGTCGTGCAGATGCCCGATATGCGCAGCTTCGTCGTCGCCGATATTCCCGGCATCATCGAAGGCGCGCATGAAGGCCGCGGCCTCGGCATCCAGTTCCTCCGCCACGTGGAGCGCACGCGCGTGCTGGTGCATATGGTCGATATGTCGGAAACCGGCCGCGAGCCGGAGCACGATTTCGCCACGCTCATGACCGAACTCCAGAGCTTCGACGAAGGCCTGGCGAAGAAGCCCATGTTCCTCGTCGCCAGCAAGATGGACACGGCGCCCGATGACGCGCGCGTCGAAACGCTGCGCGCCATCGCCAAAGAACACCACATGCCGTTTTTTGCCATCTCGAGCGCCACCGGCCTCGGCCTCGAACAGCTAAAGTTCGCCATGGCCGAACGCGTCTGGGCCGAAGCCGCCAAAGCCGCAACGGCCGCCGCGACGGCGCGTGTCAGCCCGGCCGCTCATATTGAGGCAGATCCCGCGGAATCAGGTCCCGCCGAATCGGGCCCGGCGGAATCAGCCAGCGAGGAAAGCGATGGACCCGCTTAGCCCCGTCGAACTGCGCGTTCTCGGCGCGCTGATCGAAAAGGAAAACACCACGCCCGAGTATTACCCGATGTCGCTCAACAGCCTCGTCGCGGCGTGCAATCAGAAAACCAACCGCTGGCCCGTCAGCGAGTACACCGAAGACGACGTACTAAGCGGCATCGAAGCCCTGAAGCCGCGCGGATTCGCCGCGTCGATCCTCTCGGGCAGCCGCGTCGCCAAGTATGCGCAGCGCTTTACCGAGAAGCTCAATATGGGCCGCCGCGAAACGGCCATCCTTTGCGTGCTGATGCTGCGCGGGCCGCAGACGGTCGGTGAAATCAAGGGCCGCACCGAACGCGTCTACGCCTTTGCCGATCTCGATGAAACCGAAACCGTGCTGCAAAAGCTGATCGATCGCGAAGCTGGCCCGCTTGTGCAGAAGCTTCCACACGCGCCCGGCACGAAGGAGTCCCGCTACGCGACCACGCTCGGCGGTGTGGTGGAATTCACCGCGCCGGCTGCGGCGGCTGCGGGCGCTGCCTCGCCGATGTCCGAACGCATGGCCGCGCTCGAAGCCGAAGTGGCGACGCTGCGCAGCGAAGTTGCCGAGTTGCGCCGCCGCCTCGAAGAGGTTCTGTAACGCTCGCCATGCGGCCCATGGCTCTGGTCCCGAGGTGCCGGTTGCCGCGGGTCCGGGGTCAGTGTGTCCGGCAAATCAGCCGACATCCGGCTGTCGCACCTGCCGCAACAAAAAATGCCGCGCCGGCGGTTACTTGCCGGTGCGGCATTTTGCTTTTGAAATGGAGCGGAACCGCCGCGTTACGCGACGATCTCGGTCCAGCCGTGCCGGTCCGGAATGCGCCCGAACTGAATGCCCTGCAGTTCGGCATTCAACTGGCGCGTGATCGGCCCCGCCGCGCCGTCGCCAATGTGGATGTGGCGGCCCGACTCGAAGACGAGTTCCTTGATGCCGCTGACCACGGCCGCCGTGCCGCAGGCGATCATCTCCGTGATGTGGCCCGATTCCATCCGGTCGGCGGCATCGTCGATGTTGATCGGCGTGTCGATGACCTTGATGCCAAGATCGCGCGCCACCTGAATCACCGAATCGCGCGTGATGCCGGGCAGAATGGTATCGTGCAGCGGCGGCGTGTGCAGCGCGCCGTCTTCCACGAAGAAGACGTTCATGCCGCCCAGTTCTTCCACCTGCCGGCGGCCGCCGGAATCGAGGAACAGCACCTGCGAGCAGCCCTTCTTCTTGCCTTCTTCGATGGTCCGCAGGCTGATGGCGTAGTTCGCCGAAGCCTTCACGTCACCGGTGCCGCCATGCGCGGCGCGCGTGGTCGATTCGGCCACGTACACGGTCACCGTGCCGGCGCCGCTCGGGCCGGCTTCTTTGAAGTAGGCGCCGCAGGGCAGCGCGAGGATGAAGAACAGCACTTCGTGCGAGGCGCGCACGCCGATGCAGGGCTCGGTGCCCATCATGGTGGGCCGCAGATAAAGCGTGCCCGGCTCTTTCGGAACCCAGGCGGCATCGGTGCGAACCAGCGACCGCACCGCTTCGAGGAAGAATTCTTCGTCCACCGGCGGCATCGCCATCCGCACCGCGGAGCGCGCAAAACGGCGCGCATTTTCGCGCGGGCGGAACAGCGCGATGCGGCCATCGGCCCAGCGGTACGCCTTCAGGCCTTCGAAGATCGACTGGCCGTAGTGCAGCACAATCGCGGCCGGATGCATCGCAAGGTTCTGCAGGGCCTCCACGCGCGCGTGGCCCCAGGCTCCGTTGCGGTATTCGCACTGGAACCAGTTGGGCGAAAAGGTTGTCCCAAAGCCCAGTTTCGCGGGGTCGAGATCGACGTTCACGGAACTGGGTGTCGGTATGGAAATGGGAATGTCGAGCGTCGGCATGTTTAAAAACTCCCGCTGTTTGAATTGTAATATGGCGGAGTGAAATTCAGACTGGTTCAGACTAATCTGGAAGTAAAGGCTAATGAAAAATAATCATCGGATGACTTGGGCGGGGAGGGCCCTGACTGCCTTCGCGCTGCTGTTGCTGGTGTCCTGCTCGCGTATTTCGGCATGGAAAGCCCGGAACGGCATCACAGCCGAATCCCTGCTGAGCGAGATCAAAGTCCTGGCCTCGGACGACTTCGAAGGCCGCAAGCCGGGCACCGCCGGCGAGGCGAAAACCGTTGCCTGGCTCGAACAGCAGTTCCGCCAGATGGGCCTCAAGCCGGGGAATCCGGACGGAACTTACTTTCAGAAAGTGCCGCTGGCCGGTATCACGTCCACCAACACCGCCGAAATCGCGGTCAGGGGGCAGAAGCTGGCGCTGACGGATAAGAAGGATTACATCGCGCTCTCCAGCCATTTTGCGCCAACGGTGGAAGTGAAGAAGAGCGACGTCGTATTTGTGGGTTACGGCGTGGTGGCTCCCGAATACGGGTGGGACGACTACAAAGGCGTCGACGTGAAGGGCAAGACGATCCTGATGCTGATCAACGATCCTGCCGTTCCCGATCCGGCCAATCCCCGGGAGCTGGATCCGAAATACTTCAAGGGCAAGGCGATGACCTACTACGGCCGCTGGACATATAAGTATGAAATCGCCTCGCAGAAGGGCGCCGCGGCCGCGATTATCATTCACGAGACCGGTCCGGCCGGGTACCCGTTCGAGGTGCTCACCGGCAGCGCCGCCAGCGAGCATTTCAGCCTGCAGCGCGCCGACAACAATGAATCGCGCGTGCCCGTCGAAGCGTGGATTTCGCAGGACAAGGCCGCGGAGCTGTTGAAGCTGGCGGGGCAGGACCTGGCGCAGCTCAAGCGCGCGGCAGTGGCGCGGGATTTCCAGCCGGTGGCGCTCGAAGGCGTTACCGCCAGCTTTACGATTTCCAACACCCTGCGCAAAATCGAATCGCGCAACGTGGTGGCGCGGGTCGAAGGCGGCGAAGACTCCATGCGGGATCAGTGGATGGTCTATACCGCGCACTGGGACCATCTCGGTAAGGCCACGGACCTGCCCGGCCATCAGGTATTCAACGGCGCCGTGGACAATGCTTCGGGCGTGGCCGGATTACTGGAGATCGCGCGTGCGTTTGCCAGGCTTTCGCCGGCGCCGAAACGCTCGGTTCTGTTCCTCGCGACCACCGCCGAGGAGCAGGGGCTGCTGGGTGCGCAGTATTACGCCGAACATCCTCTGTATCCGTTGAAACGGACGCTCGCCGACATCAATATGGATGGCCTGAACGTCTGGGGAAAGACGAAGGACGTCACGATTATCGGGTATGGGTACTCCAATCTGGACGATCTGGCGGATCGGGTACTCAAATTTCACGACCGTACCATAACCGCTGATCCGGAGCCCGAAAAGGGCTATTACTATCGTTCCGATCACTTCGAATTCGCCAAACAAGGCGTGCCTTCCTTCGACCCGAAACCCGGCGTGAACTTTGTCGGCAAACCGGCCGACTATAGCGAAAAAGTGCGCTCTGCTTATGTTTCGCGCGATTATCACAAGCCCACCGACTAGGTGAAACCGGACTGGGATCTCAGCGGCGCGGTGGAAAATCTGGGCGCGTTTTTCGATATCGGATACCGTCTGGCGGACGGCGAACCGTTTCCGGACTGGAACGTGGACAGCGAATTCCGTTCCAAACGGGACGCGATGATGAAATAATACGGACAGATGGCGATTCATCGTCAGATTCTGCATAACGGAGTGATTCGCGAGGCCTCCAGCCCCGCGCTCACGGCGGGACAACTCGGCCTGCTGGCCGGGTGGGGCGTCTTCACCACGCTGCGTGTGGCGAGCGGCTGCCTGTTCGCCTGGGAGCGCCACTGGGCGCGCATGACGCGCGATGCCCGGCTGCTGAACGTGCCGATGCCGGCAGATCCCGATGCTCTTGAAGCCGATCTGCGGCGCCTGGTGGAGGCCAATGGCCGTCCCGACTGTACGCTGCGATTAGTCGTGGTGCGGAATACCGGGGGCGTGTGGCAGGGTCCGGCGCCGAGCGGCAGCGCCATCGATGTGATTGCGCTCACCACGGACACGAATAACTGGGGCAGCGGCGTTCACCTGGGCGTCCAGCCCAATGCGCGTTTTGCGGCGTGCGAATTCGCCGGGGCCAAGATTCTTTCGTGGGGCCAGAATCTGCGCTGGTACGAACGCGCGCACGAACAGGGCTTCGACGAAGTGATTCTGCTGAACGAGCACGGCCGGGTGGCCGAATGCACGTCGGCCAATATTTTCGCTGTTTTTGGCGGCAACGTTTATACGCCGCCGCTTTCCGATGGCTGCCTGCCCGGCGTGACGCGCGAGGTGCTGCTGACGGAAATCGAGGTGCCCGGAATCAGTGTGATGGAACGCGGGCTGGGCGTGGATGAGCTGTTTGAGGCCGATCAGGTCTTTATCACGTCGACGACGCGGGATCTGCTGGCGGTGCGGGAGATTTCCCGCGAGCCGGGCAGCGGCGCGGCCCCGGGTGTGCTGCGGCGGCGCGGAGATGTCGCCGAAAGACTGACGGCGGCTTTCCGTGAATTTGTGGCTGAAGATATTGCGAGCCGCGTCCGGCGGCCGGAGGTGGTACGCGCATGACCGCTTGTCCGAATTGCGGGAGCCGCTATCTGCGTCCGGCGCGTCCGCGCGACCTGTCGGAGAAGCTGGGCGCGATGCGGTTCATGTCGCCGCTGCGCTGCCTCGATTGCAAGCATCGGTTTATTGCCCGAACGCTGGAGTGGTCCGATCTGGTTTATTCACGCTGCCCGATCTGTCTGCGGCAGGATTTAAATGCCTGGAGCGGCAAGACGTATGAGCCGCCATTCTGGACAGCCGTGAAGCTTGCGTTCGGCGCCAAGCGCTGGCGCTGTGAATACTGCCGGATCAACTTCGCCAGTTTCCGCAAACGCCGGGAGATTTTCAGCTTCAGCCGCTGGAAGAAAATGTCGCTGCCGGGTCTGCCGGAGCCGGCCGAAACGCCGGCCGATCTCCGCAGGCAGGAAGCTGCTTACGTGAAGGCGCGCCCGGGTTCGAAGTCGGGACAACGCTGGGACGGGAGGGAGCGCCGCGGCGCACCCCGCGACGAGCAGGAC
>Ga0214192_1000463_pt1 | contig 25156 bp, 18 predicted proteins | sample TroBogEpilimnion_44_FD_153030 | JGI IMG/M metagenome (GOLD analysis project Ga0214192, IMG submission 153030) | Freshwater microbial communities from Trout Bog Lake, WI - 29JUL2008 epilimnion | ecosystem: Environmental > Aquatic > Freshwater > Lake > Epilimnion/Euphotic zone | place: Trout Bog... | reverse complement strand
GGGCCCGTCGCGCCCCTGAGGGGCAGATCGAGCTCTTCTCCTTTGCTCCCAACATCGACGTCCACCTGCATTCACCAACCGAAGCGGTGGCCCAGATCTCGGGCAAAGAGGTCGAGCGCACCATTGCCTGGCTGACCAACGTCGTGGGCTCCACCCACGTCTTGAACGGTCGCCGCGTCGGCTTCCCCTCTGCTCGCTTAGACCGCCTGATCGCCGTTCGCCCGCCCGCGCACGTCACCTTGGACGCCGCCGCCTCATCAGTAGCCAGGGCTCTTTGGGCCGCCAAGCTCGGACTAAAGCCCCTCCAGGTACGAAGGCACCGTCAGCGACTGCTGGCATCGTCCTCTCGCTGGCCCACTGGGCTCGGCGTAGTCGACGCCCCGTGGCCGGCCATCGCCACCATGTTGCACCTCGGCATCGAACTCGACGTCGAGCCCAAGGCTCGCACCTTGATGTCCGACAAGCTCGCTGAGACCGGCGGGTATATCGCCACCGCCTGGCTCGCTGGATCGGCCGTGATGCTAGAGGCCACCCAACCCGCCCTTCTCGAGGGTCTCAACCTGCCGGCCATGGCCTACGCCGGCTCTCCCGACTCGGGCCGCTACCGCGTCCCGCTGCTCGCCGCCTCTCCGATCCTCGACGAACCCTCCATCAAGGTCCCCGCCGACCTCGCCGCCGCGATCAAGAAGGCCAACCAGAAGACCCGGCCGCTCTCTTCACTCGAGGGCTTCCCGTGGGACCTCTACCCCTTTCAAGCCAAGGACGCCGCCACCGCCCTTCGCATTCTCGAGACCAGTGGGGGAGTGCTCTTAGCCGGGGACATGGGTTCAGGGAAGGCCCAGGATTTTGACGCACAGGTATTCACACCGACTGGCCCGCGTCGAATTGGCGATCTAGTGGTAGGTGACCAGGTGCTTGGCTCTGACGGTAAGGCCTACAGCGTTACCGGCGTATTCCCGCAAGGTACTCGCGACCTCTATCGGGTCACTTTCACCGATCGCACCAGTGTTCTCGTCGACGCCGAACACCTGTGGCAAGCGCACTCACCTGTACAGAAGTATCGCAATGATGACGAGGCGGCCTACCCAATAGGAAAGGTGCTCTCTACCCAGCAGCTGCTCGAAGGTGGGCTGCGAGACAAGAACAACAATCTAAAGTGGTACATACCGTTAATCACGGAACCTCTCGACTTCAAGACACCGACCCCAGACCTACCGGGATACACGCTTGGTGCGCTTCTTGGTGACGGTTCCATAGTCAGCGGTTCTCCAACAATCACCGACAACGACGGGTGTGTAGTAGGTCTCGTCCAACAAGACCTAGAGAACTCATCTAACTTTCGCGGCATGGTGGTAGTCCGAGACAAGCGGATCGGTTATGCCATCACCGACCCCCAGCGCCCCAACCGTTTGAACGCGGAGCTGCAGAGGTTGGGTCTCTACGGTCATCGGTCCTGGGAGAAGTTTGTGCCGGGTTGCTATAAGTTCGCCCCAGCACCCACTCGATTAGCCGTGTTGCAAGGCTTGCTCGACACCGATGGTGGGGTGAAGAATCAGGTACAGCTTGCAAGCATCGAGTTCTGCTCTACCTCCGAGCAACTCGTCGACGACGTCGCCTGGTTGGTGCAGTCCCTGGGCGGTACTGCCCGTAAGTCCAATTCCCGCCGCACTACCTACACCTACAAGGGCGAGAAGAAACTGGGCCGTCCTAGTTGGCGCATCTCAATCGCTCTACCTAACGACGTAGCACCGTTCCGCTACCCGCGCAAGGCCGAGCTCTATCAACCGCGAAGCAAGTATCAGCCCACACGCGGCGTTATGTCCATTGAGTTAGAGACTTCCGACGAAGCGGTCTGCATCGCTGTTGACGCTCCTGACTCGCTCTATGTCACCGAGCACGCCATCGTCACCCACAACACCACCGTCGCCCTTGCGGTAGCTCACCACATGGAGCTCTGGCCCCTACTCGTGGTCTGCCCGCTCGCTGCGATGTCGACGTGGGCCCGCCAGCTCGGTGAGATGAAGAAGAACTTCTACCTCGCCACCGAGACCCCATCGATCTCGTGGGAGAAGGTCAAGAATGGCGGCTACGACGCCGTCATCATCTCCTACGACCGCCTGCACGCCTTCACCGAGGTTATTGAACAAGCCGGCTTCGAGGCCATCTTGGCCGACGAGCTCCAGCGCGTGCGCACCCCATCGTCTCGCCGCTCTCGCGCACTGCGAGCCCTCGCCCAGACCGTGCCCGTGCGTATCGGCCTCTCGGGTACTCCGCTCCAGAACCGCATCGACGACCTGCTCGCCCCGGCCAGCTTCTTGGTACCCGGCGAGTTCCGTCCCCGCGCCACCGCCAAGGATCTCTCGGACCTCTACCCCGGAGACCCCGTCGAAGCCATCGCCGACCACGTGGGCACGCTCATGGTGCGCCGCCGCATGGAAGACACCGGTGTCAAGCTGCCTAACAAGTCAGTGCGTCGTCTCTACGTGGATCTCTCGGCCGATCAGCGCCACGCGCTAGAGAACCTCGAGTTCGAAGCCGAAGCCGCGAAAGAAGACGGCGAGCTCGACCGCATGCACGCCTTCGCCAAGCTCCAGCGCATGCGCCAGATCATCTCCTGTCCCCAGGTAGCCAACGTCGGCGGCCCCAACGTCAAAGTCGAAGCCGCCCTCGAACTCGTCGAAGAGTTCGTCGAGATGGGTCGCAAGTGCGTGGTATTCTGCGCCAATCGCCGCACCTGGACCGAACTGGCCGAAGGACTAGACCGCCTCGGAATCGGCCGCACCGGTATCTGGGGATCGACCCCGATCAAAGAGCGCCTCACCAACGAGAAGTCCTTTCACAACGACCCCAACGTCAAGGTCTTCATCGGCACCATCCAGTCCTGCGCCGAGAGTCTGACCCTGTCACCCACCGGCACCGTGGTCATCCACTGCGACTACGTCTACAACCCCTCGGACTTAGCCCAGGCCGAGGCTCGGGTGTATCGCATGAACCAGACCAACCCCGTCGACGTCATCTACCTCCACGCCCAGGGTCCGAGCGGCACCCTAGATGACCGCATGGCCGCGATCCTCGACATCAAGCGCGAGCTCTTCGCCAAGGTCATCGACCGCGTCGAGCACACCGACTCCACCGAGGTATCCTACTCCCTCGGCGACCTGGTCTATCTGCTCACCGGCAACCGCGACGAGAAGATCGACCAGCGCGAAAAAGACCGCCGCGACCAGCTCGCCCGCGAACAAAAGCTCAAGCGCCACGCCAAGGTCACCATCCACAAGCACAAGGGCCAGAACAAGTACTCCGACGACTTCTTCGACGACGGGTCGACGGCCCTGTTACTAGAGGACTTCCAGACTGCCGAACTCGACGAAGAGCAGATCCACCTCGCCGTCGACGGGTTGCTAGAAGAGTCTGACGACTTCGACGAGATCCCTGACGAGGACTTCGACGTCGAAGCCAGTGACAAGGCCTGAACTACGTAGCCTCGCTTCTGGGGCAATCAGCCGCACCACCCCGCGAGCCTCCGTCCTCGGTTGCGCCGACTTTTCCATCTCGCACGGGTGGTAAAACCACGAATTCCGCAAGACCTCGGTACCCTGCCTGGCTGCTACCGACGTGACAGCCCACCCCCGCCCGTCACCTGTCTTGTACGTAGCTTGTAAGGAGAGCCCGTGACCATTGACGAACTCCGCACCCTCGCCGCCCAGTCCCGTACTGCCGGCCGCACCGTAGAGCGCCTCACCAGTGACCACGAGTGGTCGCCCGGACACACCATCGATGCTCTCGCGGTCGACACCCGGGCCCTCGCCAACGCAGTCGCGCTCAAGCTCGACGAAGTAAATACTGCCGCCGCCCTGGCCGACTGCCTGTGGTCGGTACTAACCATCGCTGACGAACTCGGCATCGATCTCGAAGCCGCCTTTGTCGCGCGCCACGACGAGGTGCTAGCCCAGCTAGAACACATCCGCCTCGCCCAACTCACCGCCGAGTACACCAACTAGTTCTAGTACTGCTTCACGCGCCCCTGGCTACTCACGAGTCATCCCCCACCAGCCACCACCGACCTCTCGCAGGCCAGTGACCCTAGGGCGCCGCCACCCAAAGAGAGCACCTTTATCCCAATGAATATCTCACTCGATTTCCTGAACGCCCTCTCGGCACCAGCCCGCCAGAGGTTCTTCGAAGAGCTCCGTCTCGCCACCCTCAGTGCCGACCCGGTCGCCACCACCGAGACCTGTCTAAGCGTCTGGCGGGCCACCGCCAGCGCCCAAAGTGACGCCCAGCGCCGCGAACTGCTCTTGAGTCGCGGACTCACCTACGACACCCTGCTCGCCACCACTCTCGCCTCGTAGTCTACCGCGACGAGTGGGGGTTTTTTGACACGGTCCCACCTGTGCTCGCCCGCCTCTACGTCGTCTCCACTCGCTTAGCGGTGGGCCTCGTGCTGTCCGTGGCGCTACTGCTCACTGCCCTCGTCGTGTACCCGCCGTTAGACGGCACGCTCATCGTCGGTGGCGCCAACCTCGACGCCTATCTCCAGGGTCTGCCCGCGCTGCACATACCAGCGCTCCCCGAGCGCTCGGTGCTGCTCGACACCTCGGGAAATCCGATCGCCACCTTCTACAGCCAGAACCGCATCGACGTCGCCTTAAACCAAGTCTCGCCCTGGGTCATCTCCGCACTACTCAGTGCCGAAGACCGCACCTTCTATACCAATGACGGCATCGATCCACGCGGCATCCTGCGTGCCTTCGTCAACAACCTGCACGGTGGTCCCACCCAAGGCGGCTCGACCATCACCCAGCAGTACATCAAAAACCTCATCGAGATCGAGACCAACACCCAAGCCCCTCAGTCCATCACCCGCAAGATCCACGAGATCGCCTACGCCCGCCAGCTCACCCGCGAGATGACCAAGTCCCAGATCCTCAACGGCTACCTCAACACCGTCTACTTCGGTGAGGGCGCCTACGGTATCCAAGCTGCTGCGCTGCGCTATTTCTCTATTCCCGCCGCCTCGCTCACCCTCAGCCAAGCCGCCATGCTCGTAGCCCTCGTCGAAGACCCCTCGGGCTACGACCCGATCACCAATCCCGGTCTAGCCACCCAAATGCGCAACCGCGTGCTCACTATGATGGTCACCAACCACGACCTCTCGTCGGCCCGAGCGTCAATGGTCGCGGCCTCCCCACTCGGCTTGAATGTCCAGCCCCTCTCACCCAACGGGTGCACCACCTCACCCGACCCCTACTTCTGTGAGTGGGTGTGGAACTCCCTTCTCCAGCTTCCCGAACTAGGTGCCACCCCCGCCATTCGTGCCGCCAATCTCAGAACCGGTGGCTACACCATCTACACCACCTTGAACCCCAGCGACCAAGCTGCTGCCCAAGCCGCCGCCATCTCCAAGGTTGGTTATTCCGATCGAGTCGGTAGCGCCATCGTCTCAGTCACCCCCGGCACCGGGGCAGTCACCGCCATGGCTCAGAACCGCATCTGGGGCATCGACGTAGCAAAGAACCAGACCGAGGTCAACTACGCCACCTCACCTTCACCCGTCGGCTCCACCTTCAAGGCCTTCACCCTGGTCGCCGCCCTCGCCCGTGGCATCTCTCCTAACGCCGTCATTCCCGCCGGAGCGAGATATCACTCCACCACCTTGGCCAACCCGCCCGGGGGATACTTCACCAACGCCGAAGCGTGGACCGCCCCCTACATCTCACTGGCCACCGCCACCGCCGACTCGGTCAACACCGCCTTCGTCCAGCTCGAACAGCGCGTCGGTGTGCTGAACGTCGCGCGCATGGCCTACAAGATGGGCCTGCGCTCACTGCCCCTCAGTGGACCCCACGCCGTAACCGCCAACGAAGGCAGTCTCACCTTGGGTGCTCGGGGATTCACCCCGCTCGAGATGGCCAGCGCCTACGCCACGCTCGCAGCTGGAGGGCAGTACTGCCACCCCCTCGGAGTGCTCTCGATCACCACGCGCTCGGGCCACGCCATCGCGGTCTCGCCGCGCTGTTCCCAGGTCATCCCCGCCGCTCTCGCTCGTACCGAGAGCTCGCTGCTCCAAAACGTCGTCACGTACGGCACCGGCACCGCGGCCTACGTACCTCACCAAACAATCGCCGGTAAGACGGGCACCACCCAGAACTTCGGCTCGGCGTGGTTCATCGGCTACACCCCCAACCTCGCCACCGCGAGTTGGATGGGCGACCCGCGGGGTACCAAGTACCCGCTCTACAACGTCGACGGGGTAGGGGCGGTCTTTGGCGGCACGCTACCCGCCGAGGAGTTCGCCCTCGCCATGAACCAAGAGTTGAACGTCACGGTGCTGCCCACCAACCCGCTGACCGCCCTCGTGCCCACGTCCCTTGAAGTCCCCAACGTCTACGGACTACCTGGACCACTCGCCGCCAGTCGCCTGCGCAGCCTCGGCTTCCATATCCAAGGCAACGTCCCCACCGTGGCTCGCTCCACCACGCCGGCCGCCGGCACGTGGCTCGCCCCGGGGACCTTTGTGACGATCGTGGGAGGCCGCCCGTGAGACGCTTCGATCTCTCATCGTGGCACATGATCGCTGGCGACTATTGGCGTACGTGGGTCACGTACCTGGCCGCCCTGGTGCTAGGTGGCACCACCGTTCTCGCCAGCCTCGGACTGTTTGCCACCCCTGTCGCCGGACCAGCCCTGCCTCGCCCCGCGCACGTCGCCGAGGTAGTCAGCGACCACTCGCCGGCTGCCGCCGTGCTGGGAGAACTGATCTCTTCGGCCGCCTCGATGCCGAGCTATCAGGTGCGTGCGTGGCCCAATGCCGCTACCAGCGCAGACCTGACTCCGGTAGACCCCCTCGACCAGTACTGCACCTCGACTGGGCCGCTGTCTACATCCCTCACCCCCATGCTCGCTCGCTCGGTGCTCTTGACCTACCTCGACACCCCAACGCCGTCCTCGAGTCAGGCCACTGGCTCACAAACATCCACGGCCACGTCCACGACCCTGGCGAGCCAGACCCTGTCCATCCCCGTCACCCTCTCCGCCCAAGCCCTCGGCGCAGGTCTCGGCCCCCGTGGCTACCAAGCCCTCCTCAGCGAAGCTGCGAGCTGCGCGCACGGATACCTCTACTCCCAGACCACCTACCCCGGTCGTGAGTTCGTCGCCGTCGTCCGCCTCGCCAACTCCGCCTCCCTCGTCGTAGTCGTCGCCCAAGTAGCCGATGTCGTGCTAACTCTCTCCTACGCGGCGTCTCCCACCTACCCACTGGCCCAAAGTGCCACGTCCGCTATGTCGTACCTCACCTCAGGACTGACGACCTCACTTGCCTCGGTCTGTGCGAACCCCACCGCCCCGGCCAGTGACGCCACGCGCAACCCTTCACAAAGCGACTACCACCCCTACCTCGTGGCCACCACGGTCTACCCGCCCAACTCCTTCACGCCGCCCGACATGTCGCTGCTCAATGCCGCCCCACCGACCGTCGTCGTCCCGCCCACGGGCACGGTGACCACCCTGCCCTCGCCACCCACCAAACCCACGGTTGCCTTATCGACCTCCGTGATGTTGCCAACCAGGGACACCGTCGGTCCGGGATGCGGCTGGGCCTTTACCGGTGCCACCTCGCCTCCCACCATCAGCCCTGACCCCGCCAAGACACAAGCCGCCCTTTCAGTCCTAGAGGCCGCCTGGACCCAGTGGCCCCAGACCGTCTTTGCCTACCTCAACGCCCTCGCCCAGTACAACGCCGACCTTGCTTCCTACGACGCCTGGTTGAGTACCAATCCCACCACCACGACCACCACCACCTCGCTACCGCCTTCGACGTCAACGTCTACTACGACCACCACCGTCACCTCGACCACGACGACGAGCAAGCCGTGACCCCCCACACCTTCACCCGACAATTCCCGCCGCGGCTCAAGCGAGCCCGCCGCCAGCTCTACTCACTTGCTCCCGGCCACTTCCGCGGCCAAGCGCTGCTTCGTCCCAGCGTGCTCGTCGTAGCAACCACCCTGGCCTCGTTGGTCCTCCTACCTCTTGGCCACCGCCGCGCCCTGGAGTTCACGCTGCTCGTCCCGGTAGCGCTCTACGTCATCGGCACCTTGCCCACCTTGCTGCGCTCTCGCGCCAAGGCCCTCTTCATCGCTCGGCTACACCAGCCACCTCGCCCACCTCGTCGCACCCCGCCGCTGAAGGCACTTGCTCGGTGGTCCTACCCCGATCGCCCCGCGCTGCGCATCGTGCTCGAGATCGATCGCCAGTCGCTCGCGTACCGTGGACTCTTCGATCATCTCTACGCCCCGACCAACTCAGACGCCTGGCACCTCGACACCGAGCTCTACCAAGACCACGAAGAGGGCAGCTACTCCCTTCAAGGTCTCATTCGAGAAGCCGTCCAAGCACCCCTTACCCACTCGTGGCGTGTCGACAACACCGTTGACGAGGCCGCCCTATCCGAGGTCTTGGCCGCCCTCGACATCTTGGACTCTGCTCCGGTCGAACTCTCTCCTATCATCGACCGCGCCACCGCTCTCATCTCGGCCAGGTTTCGCACGTGGACCACTGAAAAGGTGCGCTCCATTGAAGCTCGCAAGGTCCTCACCGCCCTCGCCACCTTCTACGAGTCCCTACCGAGCGACCCGCTCGCGCTGACCTTCGCCATGGAATCTCTCAACGTCGTCGTCTCACCCGTACCCCTCTCGACCCCCGCCGAGTTCGCCGAGATGTTGACCAGAGTCGCCGCCACCGCCTCGCGCCTACTTCGCACCCCCGCGCTTGCCAAAGACGTTCCCCTCCAGACAGTCACTACCACTACCTCGATCAAGGAACTCTCGTGAAGATCCCTACTGTGGTCCTTCTCGCCCTCACCCTGACTGGACTCGTCTCCCCACCGCCCGCGCTCGCCGCGCCATCTATATCGTCCACCTTCGACGTCGCCAGTCACGCCGTCCTCTTCGCCTCCCACCAGACACCGGCCCGCCTCGTCCAAGCCAGTGACGTCGACTTCGTCGCCCGTTCCACCTCTCGCTTCGTGCAGGCCATCGCGCTCGGCACCCTGCCGAGCTACACGCACCTCGACTCCATCGTCGACGAGACCACCTACTCCTACCAGTGCTTCAACTTTCCGTCCAAGATCGGTGCCCCGCCTGTACCCACTCCGTGCCCTCCGGCCGCCAAACTCGTCATGGGCCCCATCCTCAAGAGCCTCCGGACCAACTTCGCCTCCGCTACCGCCCTCACCGTCTCACGCAACGCCATCGCCATCGCCAACGCCAAGGGTCGAGCCCTCAGCGCGAAGGATCTGATCATGGCCGTTAACCAGGTCAGCAATGTCTCTTTGCCCACCACCCCGACCTTTGCTTCCGGCGACGGCCCCAAGGTCCACTTCGCGGTGACCGATGGCGGGGGAGCAGTCACCCAGGTCTGTGTGAAAGAACCCACCCAGCGCCTCGGTAGTCCGATGCCCGCCGCCTGCTGATCCACGCCAGGCCTTCATCGACAAAGCACCACTTTTTCGAACAGTTTCTTGCACCTACCACTCCCAAGGAGAACTGCTCGTGGCCAAGTCCCCACAAAAGAAGTCCCCAGCCCCCAAGGCCAAAGACAAGTCCTTCAAGCTGAACGCGACCACCCTCACCTGGGGCACCGTTGCAACCGTCTTGGCCGTCGTCGTCACCTTCACGCTCATCACCGTGACCAAGTCACCGAGCACCGCCCCTTCGGCCCCACCCGCCATGATCGCCGCCGCGACCTCCTCGCTGGCCAACATCCCGGCATCCACCTTCGACAGCGTCGGTGTCGCCTCTCCGGCCGCCGCAGTCCTACCCCTCACCAAGGTCGCCAATCCCGTAGCTCTCACCAACAAGAAGTTGCCCGAAGTCCTCTACGTCGGTGCCGAGTTCTGCCCCTACTGCGCCGCCGAGCGCTGGGCGCTGATTGCCGCTCTTGATCGCTTCGGTCACTTCCAAGGTATTGGTCCGATGTTCTCAGCTCCCAGCCCCGAGTCCTACCCGCACACCCCGTCGTTTACTTTCGTGAATGCGACCTACTCCTCGAAGTATCTCGCCTTCAAGTCCTACGAGACCCAGACCGTCGACCACAAGACGCTCCAGAGTCTCTCCAAGGCCGACGAAGCCATCTTCGCCAAGTACGACACCTACACCTACATCCCCTCGATCGGCAGCCCGCAGTACAACGGTTCGATTCCCTTCATCGACGTCGCCGGCCAGTTTCTCCAGGGCGGTGCGAGCTACACGCCGGGCCTTCTCAACAACCTGACCCAGGGTCAAATAGCCGACGGTCTCGCCGACCCGACCAACCCCATCACCCAGGCGATCTTGGCCACCGCGAACTACATGACCGCATCGATCTGTGCGACGACTCACGGCAACCCCAGCAACGTCTGCTTGTCCAAGGGTGTTCAGGCCGCCGCCAAGGCCATGAAGATCACCTTCTAGCGTCGATATAGTCACGAGGTGAGAGACGAGGTCCGCACCCAGTGACCTGGCAGTCCAAAAAAGACCCCTCCTAGAGAAGAACTTCGGTTCTCTTCTAGGAGGGGTCTTTTTGGCGTTCTAGCGAACTCGCCTTTCGCTGTCACGGTAACTGCGCCTCGGGCCGAACTTCGCACGGTCCGATGCTGTCACCACCTAGAGCAACCACGAGGAACGCCCCTACATGAGCCCCAAAGACAACTCCTACAACGCCGACAACCTCCAGGTCCTCAAAGGTCTCGAGGCCGTTCGCAAGCGTCCCGGTATGTACATCGGCTCCACCGACACCCGGGGCCTCCAGCACTGTATGTGGGAGATCATCGACAACGCCGTCGACGAGGCCATGGCCGGTCACTGCTCTCGCATCGAAGTAGTACTCCACGACGACGACTCCGTCGAGGTACGAGACAATGGCCGCGGTATCCCCACCGACACCAACACGCGCACCGGCCTGTCGGGTGTCGAGCTCGTCTTCACCGAACTGCACGCCGGCGGCAAGTTCGGTGGATCGGGATACCAGGTCTCTGGTGGACTACACGGCGTCGGCGCCAGTGTGGTCAACGCCCTCTCCGAGCGCCTCGACGTCGAAGTCGACCGTGGGGGAGAGACCTTCGCCATGTCCTTTCACCGCGGTGACCCCGGCACTTTCGACGCCAAGGGCAACTTCACCAAGAAGTCCGGTCTCAACAAGGTCAAGGGCGCCAAGCCCACCACCACCGGTACCCGCGTGCGCTACTGGGCCGACCACACCATCTTCTTAGCCGACGCCACCATCGACTTAGAAAAGACCTACGAGCGCGCCCGCCAGACGGCCTTCTTGGTCCCGGGCCTCGAGATCGTCGTCCTCGACCAGCGCAGCAAGGACCACACCACCGAGACCTTCCGCTTCGACGGCGGTACCAAGGACTTCGTCGAGTTCATCGCCCCCGACATGCCCATCTGCGACCCCATCGTCATCGTGGGCACCGCCCAGTTCGAAGAGACCGTCCCAGTCCTCGACGAGTCCGGTCACATGGTCTCTACCACGCTTACTCGTGACCTGTCCGTAGACGTCGCGCTGCGCTGGGGTACGAGCTACGAGACCAACGTCCGTAGCTTCGTCAACATCATCGCCACCCCCAAGGGTGGTACCCACGTCACCGGCCTCGAGCGCGCCCTGGCCAAAGCCCTCGTCGACATCGCCCAGTCCACCAAGGCCCTCAAGGCCAACGAGGAGGCCCCGGTCAAAGACGACGTGCTCGAAGGACTCTCGGCCGTCATCTGCGTACGCCTCGCCGAGCCTCAGTTCGAGGGCCAGACCAAGGAGATCCTGGGCACCAGTGCCGCCAACAAAATCGTCTTCGAGATCGTCTCCGAAGGCCTCAAGAACTGGGCCGCCGCCAAGTCGACCAAGGACCAGGCCAAGAAGGTCGCCGAGAAGGTCGCCACCGCCGCTCGCACCCGTCGCGCGCTTCGACTGCAAAAAGAGACCATCCGCCGCAAGAACGCCCTCGAGTCCTCGACCCTGCCCGCCAAACTGGCCGACTGCCGCAGTGACGACCTAGAGCGCTGCGAGATCTTCATCGTCGAAGGTGACTCGGCCATGGGAACGTGCAAGGCCGCTCGCGACTCCGAGGTCCAAGCCCTCTTGCCCATCCGCGGCAAGATACTCAACACCCTGCGCGCCACCGAAAAGCAGATGCTCGACAACGCCGAGTGCGCCGCGATCATTACCGCCATGGGCGCCGGATCGGGCAAGTCCTTTGATGTCTCTTCGATCCGTTACGGCAAGTTCATCATCCTCGCCGACGCCGACGTCGACGGCGCCCACATTCGCACCCTCTTGCTGACCCTGTGCTACCGCTACATGCGACCTCTACTCGACGAGGGACGCGTCTACGCCGCCGTGCCACCGCTTCGCCGTATCACCTTGTCGAACACCGGTGAGCACATCTACACCTACACCGACGAGGAGCACGCCGAGAAGGTCGCTGAACTCGACAAGGCCGGCAAGAAGATCAAGGAGATCCAGCGCTACAAGGGTCTTGGTGAGATGGACGCCGACCAGCTGGCCGAGACCACCATCGACCAGTCTCGCCGCCTGCTGCGGCGCATCACCTTAGATGACGCCGAGGCCGCCGCCGAGATGTTCGAGGTCCTCATGGGATCCAATGTTGAGCCCCGTCGCAACTTCATCGTCGACAACGCGCTCACCTTGGACCGCGAACAACTAGACATCTAGAAAAGAAAGAGATAGCGCCGTGACCATGCCTGGAGGAATGCCCGGACCGGGAATGCCGGGTGGTCCCGGTTGGATTCCACCAGGCATGCCAGGTAGTCCGCAGTGGCAACCTCCCCGTCGCACCAGGTCATCTACTCCACCAACCCCCGCTCGCATGGTCGTCGCCGTCGTTGCTTTTGCCCTCTTCTTGTTCGTCTTCATAGCCGTGGCGTCCCATGTCTTGCACGCCCAAAACAGGTTCCCCTTCGCTCCCGGCCCCTCAATCTGCCACGTCGCCCCGCCGATCGGCTCAGCGAGCGCCGTATGGACCTGCTCGAACGGCTCGTGGGTGACCATCCCCACCAAGTAGGTAGCCCGATCTTCTAACCAGGTCGCTCCCTGACACCTCGCCCTGCGTGCCCACTCGCCCTCGCGTCTCACGGTCCTAGGGCACCCCAGCGAGACCTCCTTCTCGCTGTACCGGCAAAGGCAGAACTCGTGTGATCGAACGACCATTGGGCAAGACCGAAATCTCCTTTCTCAACGACGTCGCCATCGCCACCGACCTGTTGTGCGCCGACGAGGCCGATCGTCCCGAGGCCGACCTGGTCATTGGTGGACTTCTGCGTGGACAGTCCTCGAGCACCGTGACCAACGCACTGTTAGAAACCGCGACTCAACTCATGACCACCGCCCAGGTGCGCTGCGGCGAGCTGTCACTCACCGACACCGTCGAACGAGTCCTAAGCCAGGCCGTCGTGGCGCCCTGGGGTATCGAATACGCCGACCACTACGACGACGTCCGGCTGCTGGCACTCACCTTGGTCGAGTCCGAGATCGACGAACCACTTCGCCGTGCCTACGTCACGCGCTCGAGGCCCGTCGACATCTTGATCCACCTCACCGAACTCGTCATCGCCACCTCCGCAGTGCTCTCCGAGCTCGACGGCCACGAAGAACCCGGTGACGCCTTGCGTGAAGTACTCGACCTGCCCGACTTCGTGACCCCCACCTTCTAGCTCCGCCCGCCACACTTCTTCGAGCCTCGGCTAAATCTTCCGACCAGCCCCCGGCCAAAGGCCGACCTCGTCGCACGGTTCTTGGACAACGAGTAAAGGGCCTCTCCCATGGATCCTCTCTTTAGTGCCAGCACCGACCACGAGTTCGCCTTAGAGCTTGCCGTCACCGCCGACGTACTCTTCTCGGTCAGTAGACCACCAGATCCCCGGCCCACTCTGGCCGCCCTCTTGGACAAAGACGATTGGAAGGGCCCACTGTCAACGACGTGCGCGGTCACCAAGGTCTTCATGGACCAAGTACACCCCGTCAATCCGGACTGTCCTCGCCACGAGTTCCTCACCGACCTGGTCACCTGTGGCCTCGACGACGTCTGGACCCTGCCCTACGCCGCCGTTGAGCGAGCGCTTCGTCGAGTGATCGAGATCGACGACCCGTTCCTCACCCCGAGCCTTGATATACTCGACCTGTTGCCCCTTTCGCTCTTTGCCATCGGGCTCTCGGCCCTGATCGCCGACGTCTCGGAAAACCCCTTCCCGGGTGACCCAATTCGCCTGGCCACGGGCCAAAACCCCATGTTCTAGGGGGTTTTCTCGGCTACCCCCCGGTCTAGAGGTCCCTCGACCCCAGACCTGCCATCTATGAAGGTAGGACCACGGTGGTTCACTCGTAGCAAGAAAGGAAGTCGACGATGCGCAAGATGAGCCTCCTGCTAGGCGCCCTCGCCGCCCTCCTCTACTTCTCGCACACCTCGATCACATCGGGACCTCTCGCGACCTTCCTCAGCCAGGCCAGCTCCGCCGTCCCGAGCGCCTCGGCCAGCCCCTACATGACCACCGACGCCGCCCGCCCGATCTCATGGAACCCCTGCGCGTCGATTCCCTACGTGGTGAACTTCAACGAGGCCCCCGCCAATGCTCAAGCAGACCTCGCCGCCGCCATCTCGCGAATCGAGGCCGCTACGGGACTGCGCTTCGTACAAGTCGGCACCACGAGCGTCATCCCCCAAAGCAACTGGACCCAGCAACAAGAGCTCGGTCGCACCGGTTGGGCTCCGCTCATCATCGCCTTCGCTACTTCGGCCCAGTCCAATCAGCTCACCGGCGGCACCGATCAGCTAGGCAACGGCGGTAGCGCCTGGGTCCAAGGACCCAACGGCAAGGTCGACGTCTCCGGATCAATCGTCATCGACGCCTCCGCCCACCTCGCCCCGGGGTTTGGCGCCGGTCTGCACCTCGGCAGCCTGTTCTTGCACGAACTCGGCCACGTCGTCGGTCTCGACCACAGCTCTGACCCCAGCTCCTTTATGTACCCCTACCTCGGCGTGACCTCCCAGGCCATCACGCCTCTCGACGCCACCCACCTCACCGCCCTCACCGCCGGTCGGGTCTGCCGCAGCGCTCCTAGCCCCGCCTGGGGATAGCCCGCTTTTACCAGGGGCTTTTCCCAGAAGCTCTTGTCACAACACCTCGTACTACCTCAGACCTCGAGCCCACTCGTGCTTGCGCAACGACCACTGACCCTCACAGTCTCTAGGCATGACCGCCCTTCGCACGTTGACGTCCCGCCTGCTGATCGCCGTCATCTTGGCCCTCTCGGTGCTGACCATCGTCCCCACCAGTTCGGCCTACGCCGGGTCACTATCAGTCACCTCGCCAGCCGGCGGTACCTCGGCCGGACCGGGTTCGGGTGGTGCGACCTTCTCGTGTTCGGGCACCAGCCCTAACTATCCCACCGTGGGTGGCGTGGTCGACACCCTCTACGCCTACCCATTCTCGCTGTGCACCTACGACATCTGGTCCTCGCAGCACTCCACCGACACCACCGTCTTGTGCAACACCGGGTTCGACGTCTGGCGCTTCTACGGCACCACGCCGTCAACCTCAGGCTCTAGTTTCACCACCGACCTCGTCACGACCTCGCGCATCTATATCAAGAACGTCTCGGCCACCATGTCGACGTGTAACGCCGGTTCATCCCAAGAAGGTCAGACCCTGATCCCCAATACCTCGGACCGCACGAGTACCGCGGGCACCGCCATCGGCATTCTCTCGAGCACCCTCGAGTTCGCCAAGATGAACACCAACTCAATCTCCACCGGAAATACCGTATGGCAGAACCCCAACGGTTCCTACACCTCGAACACCACCTTCGACTACAACGGTTCGGGCTGCTCCTCACTAGAGAACACCAACAATGCCGCGGCCATCCGCCAGATCTTTACCAACATGGCCAACGGTACCGCCACCGCTGCCGAGACCAACTTCGCGAACAACTACTGGTACTCCAACTCATCCGCTGACCCTGGCGTCGTCTACTGGTGGAGCAACACCGGCTCTCCCGTCAACCACGACGCCGCCTTCGTGGCCAAGATGATGAACTTCAATCCCGCCTACGCCTCTAGCGTCTTGGCGTCTGCCACTTCGACGTCGACCGGCATCGACCCGACGACGTCCACGTGGTCGCTGCTGGCCACGCACTTCGGCTACAACGTGCCCGACTGCTCCTCGGCCTACCAGTTCTCCCCGCTCTCCACCGACTCTGGCCCCATCCCGGTGATGGGTGCGTGCATCATCCCCCTCAACCGCGCCGCCCAGCCCTGGGTGGATGACGCGACCGGCATCAAGATGCCCGACTTCTACAAGGCTGCTATCGACCGCCTCAACTACAACTGGGGTGCCAACATCCAGTCCCCCAACGGCACCTCCTGGCAGTCGGCCGCCTACACCGCGTTCCGCAATCAGATCTACCACGAGGTGCTCTCTAGGACCGGCCAACTAGTCGGTCAACAGAACACCGGGGCCACCTGGAACGACGCCGTCAACTACACCACCGCTGCCACCGAGGCCGAGAACTACGCCAAGTGCACGGTGAACGACATCGCTACTACTCCCGTGCCGGCCGCCCCTACCACCACAACGACTACCGGTGGCACCACGACGACCACCACCGCTTCGACTACGACCACTACTCTGCCAGCCTCGACGACTACCACCTCCACATCGACCACTCTGCCGGCTTCGACAACCACTACCTCGACCTCGACGACGCTGCCGGTGTCTACGACCACCACCACGATCGCCAGTACCACCACGACCTCGTCGGCGCCCAACATCAACGCCAGCGACACGATCATGGCGTCCTACCAACAGACCGGCTCTGCGGCCAACCCCCAGGTCATATCGGTCATACCGTCGACCTTCAACTGCAACAACTGCAACGCCAACTCGTCCCAGCCCTTCGCGGTGCGCTACTGGAACACCTACGTCATCGTGGCCGCGACCTACGGCTACTCGTCCTTCTCCCTCGTCGACCAGTCGAACGGAACGGTCTATACACCAACGGCCATATCGACCACCACTGCCGGTCAGACGGTCGCTTCAGTCGCCGCCCTCTGTGGCGCCGGCCACACCGCGTGTGACTACATCCTCTCGCCAGCCGACTTAGCTACCCGCTCGTGCTCGGTGACCTCATCGGCGACCTCCTACACGACCTGTTCGAGTGTACTGACCAGACGAGTCTTCATCCTCGAGTACTCGGCCCCCACCACCAGCTCCCAGAGCGTGTGGGTCGTACCGTCGACCAAGTCCCAAGCCTTGGCCGTCATGTACACCTCGGACACCCAGGTCTACGGGCCAGTTACCTTTGACAACGGCGTCACTCTCAGCTTGTACCACTACCCGACCCAGAACGTCGTCGGGGCTCCCGCCGACACCCTCGCGGGCCGTGCCGGCACGAGCCTGCCCGTCGTCGGACCTCGTCGCTAGCCGCACCACCCCGTCACTGGTCTTGCCCGTCACCCCCAAGCCGAGACAGTAGGAACCATGAACCGACAAATCCTCTCCCACAACCGCGCCAAGGCTTCCCTCGTCGCTACGATCCTCTTCGCGATCGTGGCCACCTGTCTGCCCGCCCAGGTAGCGAGCGCTTCGGGTGGGGTGTCGGGTGGGGGGTCCACACCCGTCGGTATCGGTACTGATGTCTACGGCGGTCCAACTCACGCGGGTGGTGTCTGTAACCAGCCCGGCCTCGCCTCACCCTTCGTACCTTGTGTGACGAACCACAATGATGGAATCGCCCAGGTCCTCACCAAGGGACTCTGCCCGACTGGTTGGGACGTCTGGCGCTTTTACGGCAGCTCCGCTGACCCCTCCAAGGTCATCTCCTACACCACCTCTCGCATCACCATCACCAACTACAACAACTGCAAGAGCACCGTCGCCCAAGGCTCGGCCTACGCCTCGATACCCAACCCCGCCGACGCCACCGGCACCATGCCATCCAAGTCACCAGGGATCAACTCATTGGCTATGTACGCCGGCCTCGAATACCCCTGCTCAACCGGCTGCTCGGCTTCTAACCCCTACGTCTCCACCCTGCCTTCGTCGATCAATCACGCGGTGTACCGCGTCAACAACAACATCGACCCCGCCACCGGTAAGCCCTATCCAAGCGGCACCACGGGAGGCACCTACACCACCTATGACACCTTCCAGCACTCTGGTTCGTGCAGCTCGCTGCAGGTCAACAACGTCGCCCAAGTCCGAGACATCTTCACCACGCTCGCCAACGGCGGATCGACCACTACCCAGCTCAGCCCCGCCATCTTGCAGTGGGCCGCTAACTACTGGTCCGGCTTAGATCCCGCGAGCCCAGGTTTCACCTGGTGGCTCACGAGTCCCCAGTCACCGGCTCGTGGCAACGTGAACTACGCCGACTACATGATGAACCTCAACCCCTCACTCACCGCGGCCGACCTCGGTATCAACCCTCTTTCACCCCCGCAGTACCCCACCCCCAAGATCTGGCAACAACTAGCCAGTCACTTCGGTAGTGGCCTGCCAACCTGCTCGTCGAGCTACCAGTTCTTGACCATCCCCAAGGCCGGTGACCCCGAGCCGGCTGAGCCCATCATGGGCGTGTGCATCATCCCGATCGAGCGCGCCGCCCAGCCCTTCGCCATCACCGGACTATCCAAGACGCAATACACCTATGTCAAGAACCGCGCCGTCGGAGATTACCTCTCCACCTACTTGGCCACCGGTGCGAACCGCTACTTCCCCTACACCGGCAAGTCCATCACCTCGAACCCCAAGAGCACCAACCTCGGCCAGTTCACGCTCGACAAGTTCAACTCGAACGCCTCCTGGGAAGCATCAGCGCACATTGCGTGGCGCAACATCATCGCCAACGAGGTATCGAGTCGCGCTAACGCGCCGATGTCCGCCTTTGGCGTCGGTGGCCCCTATCTCGACGGCCTCCCGACGGCCTTTCCGGCTGCGGGCACCACTAACCGTACCGCTGCCGTGGCTGCCGCCTCGAACCAGTCACTGTGTGTCGACGCCAAGGACCCTGTTCCCACCTCGAAGGTGACGCCACCCACCACGACTACCACCCCTCCCACCACCACGCCCACTTCACCGGTCAACACCTCAGCCCAGATCTGGATCAACCCACAGATCCTGGATGCCGGTGGCACCGTAAGTGGGGGAGTGCAGACCATCCCCGTCCACGCCAAGCAGATCCCCTGCCCGGCCTGCGTCGCCACGCCCCGACTCGTGAGCTACCAGCTCTCTTCGGTGACCTTCGGTGTCCGCTTCCACGGCACGCTCAACTACGGTCACGTACTCACGAGCAACGCCTCGCACCAATGGGCCGAGTACTTCAACGCCGACTCCGCCCAAGCACCTTTTGCCGATAGCGGTGGCTACTCCATCCTCGAGACGCACACCTACACGTCGCTGCCCCAGACCATTGACTACCACTTCGTCTTCTACACCGCCACCTCACCGGCTCAGCGCTTCGTCATCTCCATCGAAGACCCCGTCGCCAAGTTCCTCGTCAAGTACCAAGTACAGACCGGAACTAGGTGCATTGCCTACGCCGCCGCCCCCAAGAAGACCTCGACAACTACGACCAAGGCCACCACGACCACGTCGGTGCCAGTCTGCATCCAAAGTGCCCCGGTCTACTCCACCGTATCCAAGACCGTCACCGTTACCCCTACCACTTCGGGTCCGGTCAGTGACATCGTGGCCGGCGCCACTACGACGCCCGCTGGCTAGACGCTCCTAAGCACAAAGCCCTCGGACCAAAAGTCCGAGGGCTTTGTTCGTTCTAACGAGGCGAGGTTCTACAAAACGCCCGGTGGCACTACGTAGCATGCCGTGGCGTAGCCAATCCGGTCAGCACTAGCGGCCTGCGCAGTGCCAGGAAGGATGTCACAGTTGATGTCCGTGGGCCAACCTTTCGCCGGCATGCCGGGTTCGACACCACTGGGCTCGGGGTCCGAGATTTCGAACCATCCGCTACCACCCACGGTCCACGTCGAGTACCAGGTGTACCCGTTGGAGTAGGTCACGTAGATGTGGACCTTGGGAAAGTCCTTCTGGTAGCAGATCTGATTGCTCGTCACGGGGTATGTGACGGTACAGCCGACGAAGCCGTCGGCAACGACCGTCAAGTCCTTCATGCCTAGGAATATCGGAGCGTCCGCGCCACTCCAGTGGGCGGGGTGGCTAGGCACCGTGGTCGTCACCGTAGGACGCGTCACTGGGGGAGTGGTGGGCACCGTGGTTGGAGGTGTCACCGGTACCGTCGTCGTCGGTGCGAGCGTCGTCGTGGTCGCTGGGGCCGTCGTCGTGGTCGTAGGAACCGGTGCCAGGGTGGTCGAGGTGGTGGTAGTCGCCTCGCTCGTCGAGCGTACAGAGTGGGTGCCAGTACCCACCAGGGCCCAGACCAATAAGGCGGCCACAATACTGGCAATAGCCACGCCGGTCCCGATGAGCCGGATGTTTCGAGGGGTCAACTTCTTCATACATCTATCTTGTCCGATAGACCCAAAAAAGCACTCGCCCCACTAGCGAGCAGACCCCACGAATGCCAGTGCTAGCAAGCGCTCCAGCCACTGCCGAGGACCGAAGAGATAAGGCTCGAATCCGAACCTGCTGACCCCACCTGACCGCCGAGTACCACCAGGGTCGGAATGGTTGAACTGGTCACGTAGACCACCGACGATGACCAGGTCGTCGCCCCCTTGGCCATGGGAGCAACGCCCGTCCAAAAGAACGGATCGCTTCCCGTACTAGAAGCGAACGTCGCGGGCTTCTCTTTGCCCCACACGCCGTTTTGCAGGGTTGGTCCCGTAAAGTCATAGGTCCACTTCTCGTGAACCACCACTGCGGCGACCTGACTGCCACTCTCACAGTACTTACCTGTCGTTCCCGCACTGGCGCTCACGCGTAGACCACTAGCGACCCCCGGCACGCAGAGCACGCCGACCCCACAACCCGTCGACGGGCTGGTCATGTAGGTGAGCTGTCCGTTGTTCAAGTTCACCGCACTGGTCGTAACCGTCCCCAGTCCACCAGTGAACATGAGTCCAGTCCGGGCCACCGCCATGTCCGCTCCGCTGGTAGCAGATGTCGTGGACGTAGGCACCCAGTTGAAGAGCGTGGGGCTCTTGGCCATCTTCCAGTTCGCGAAGGGGAAGAAGAGCTGTCCCATACCCGATGCCACCAAGTACCGGTCGGCTCCGTATCCTTCGGCCGCCGTTGGTCCTAGCGCTGGTCCCCCTGACGACGCCCCCGCGGGTGGTGCGGGCGTCACCGAAATCGCCGAGTTGCCGTAGCGCAGCCAGAAGCTGCTGGCAGCACTCTGAGACAACGTCATGACGTACAAGGTGTGGGCGATACCGTACGCCTGGTACTCCGCGCCCAGACCCGGAATAGCCGACGGGTTGACGAACCAACTGGGGTCGATCGCCCCTTGAGGCCCCACGCAACCCGTTGTCGTGCACTTGACCGAACTAGCCGGCGAGATCATGCGCGTGGCGACGTCTTGCAGCAGCCCCGGCGCATCCTTTTGCAACTCGGCTACGTCCGCGGAAGTGACGGTCCGCCACGACGTGGGAGCACTGGGTCCTAAATTGCTCGTCGAGATGCCGAGGTACGAAGTCTTCAGGTTCGCCATCGACCAGCCGTCCATATAGACCGCGATTTGACCCTTGGTGGGAACCGACGAGCTCACACTCACTGCGCCCGCCATGCCGCTCTGAGCTGGCGTGCCCTGGTCCGAACCGACCAGCGCCGTGACACTCGTGACCCCGTTCCCGCCGATCTGGGTCACCGTGCTGTTCGATCCCACCTGGCTCGCCAGTGTGGTGGGCGGTGCCACGGGGGCACTGCTCGTCGTCGAGCTGACCACCATCCAACCCAAACCAGCCAAAATAACCAGTCCCGCCAGCCCCACCACGGCCGTGGTTCGCGGCGCCCAGTAGCGCGGATTCATGTTGACGAGCAGCTTTTGGATCATGCCCATGACTGTGGCCACCACTGCCTAAGTGGCACGGACCTTTCGACCATCACCTTCGCGCAAGTCGGGGATGTGGGCCGACGATTATACGCGTGTCCGCAACGCCCCCACCCTCGCACTACGAGCTACTCGGCCTATCCCCGGACGCCTCGGACGAGCAGATTCGCCAGGCCTGGCGAGACACCGCCCGCCGTCTCCACCCCGACACCGCCGGCGAAGGTGCGACCGACGCCTTCTTAGCGGCGCGCTACGCCTACGAGGTACTCGTGGACCCGAGGAGTCGCCGTCAATACGACGTCGAGCAGCTCGCCGTGCGGCTGCGCTTTCGCCCCGATCCCCAGCCCAGCACTCCTGCACCGCCGCCTACTCCCCAGCACGTGTCCACCACCACTGCACCTCCTGGCCCCACTGGCGCCACTAGACCAACCCAGAAGAACCCCTCACCAAGCGACCACGGCGACCCTGGCGCGACGCTGCACGCCACCATCACCATCGACTTCCCGTCCGCCGTCTTCGGCGTCACCGTCCCGCTGATCATCTCTCGTCGCCAGCCCTGTCGTACCTGCGCTGGCCGGCCGCCGCGTACCGGATGCGCGTCGTGCGGTCATGAGGGCTTCGAGCTACTCGAGTCCACCGTCAACGTCGTCGTACCGCCGGGCACTACCTCGGGCACTTCGATCGTCGTACCCGAGTCGGGTGACATCGGACAACGTGCCGGCACCCCCGGAGCTCGCCACGGCCTTCCCGGCCCGGCCGGCGACCTCGTCGTCGAGACGATCGTCACCCCTACGCCCGGCGTCCTACAGGTCGGTTCAGACCTTATCTACGATCTCCCCATCGACGTGATCGACGCGCTGCTAGGCACCCTCGTCTACCCGCAGCTAATGGACGGCCCCGCCACTGTCGTCGTCCCGCCCGGCGCCGAGCCGAATCTTCGCCTCCGACTCTCGGGACGTGGCGTACCCGCCGCATTGATCGGTACTCGCGGCGACGCCTACGTGGAGGTCCGTATCGTCATGCGCACCAACCTCTCGCCGGCCGAGCGTCAGAGCCTCGAGGCACTGCGCCGCTCGTCCTAGGCAACGCGAACGAGACTCACCTGACCAAGGTGGTCGTGAGTGGTCCGATACTGCTCCCTCGCCAAAAAGGGCCAAATAGAGCCACTGCGGCGAATGCACCACGATTTTTGTCGGACAGGATAACTATGTGCTCACTCGAAAGAGTGGGGGCAGTGTAGCTTTTTGATTCTCGTGGCCCTGGTTGTACGACTGGGGTCGCCAGGCAGAAGGACATGGTCTACCAAGACCGGGAGCCTTCGATCAAGGAACTGGTTGCCTCTGGGCTCTGGTGAGGAAAGCACACCCCCAAACGGGTGTGCTTTTTTGTTCCAGACGGGCGGTGTCACAAACACCCCGACGGGCGATTGTCTCGCTCGGCGGTGTTTGCCACACTGACCAAGCCCCACTTTCGCCCCTGTAACACCTAGACCACCAAAGAAGGACCAGATGCCCAAGCCAACCGCCACCGCAGCCAAGAAAGCTCCAGCAGCAACCAAGGCCGCCGCCTCCACCAAGAAGGCCGCTCCTGCCAAGTCAGCTGCCAAGCCCACGTCCCCCAAGGCACCTGCAGCTCCCGTCAAGCCAGCAGCCAAGAAGACCACTACCGCCGCCAAGAAGACCACTACCGCCGCCAAGAAGGCTGCACCTACCAAGGCCACAGCTGCCAAGAAGGCCGCTCCTGCCAAGTCAGCTGCCGCCAAGAAGGCCGCTCCTGCCAAGTCAGCTGCCGCCAAGAAGGCTGCACCTACCAAGGCCACAGCTGCCAAGAAGGCCGCTCCTGCCAAGGCCACAGCTGCCAAGAAGGCCGCTCCTGCCAAGTCAGCTGCCGCCAAGAAGGCTGCACCTACCAAGGCCACAGCTGCCAAGAAGAACACCAAGGCCAACGCCCCAGCTCCTGACGTCGAGACGGTCACCCCCGACACTCCGGTCGCTCCAACGGATCGCACCCGCGACGAGTGGAACGACATGAACCGCGGCCTCTTCATCGAGCGCAACCGTCTGCGCGCCGAGCTCGCCGAGCTCGAGAAGATCGTTCCCGAAGAGCGTGACCACGCGACCCGTCGTCAGATCATGCGCATGCGCCGCGACTTCGATGACGTCACCTTCAAGATCATCGACTCCAACTACGGCCTCCTCCGCCGCTACGTTCGCAAGTTCACCCAGAACGCCAGCCGCGACGACGCCAAGGACTTCGAAGGCGCCGCCGTCGTCGGCTTGATGCGCGCCATCGAGACCTACGACCCCGACCGTGGCCGCTTCGCCAACTGGGCCTTCAAGCCCATCCAGCGCGAGGTCCTGCGTGCGGTGCACTCGGCGGACCACCCCAACATGAACGCCGGTGATTTCGAGCGACGCCCCGACATCCTCAACGCCGTCAAGGTCCTCCAAGACGGTGACGAATCCTTCCGCCCCAGTGTCGAAGACGTCGCCGCCAAGGCCGGCGTGACCGTCGACCAGGCCAAGCGCGTCTTGCACGCCCCTCGTTTCGAATCCATGGCCACTCCCGTCGGCGACGGCACCTCCACCGTCGAAGACCTCATCGAGGACACCAACTACTCGATGGAAGACAAGGTCATCGGCTCCATGGTCATCAAGACCATCGAGACTTACGGCCTCTCCCAGTTGGACTCGCGCGAGCTCTTCGTCATCATCCGCCGCATGGGCCTCGACCGTGAACCCAAGCAGCGCCTCAGCGCCATCGGTGAGACCCTGGGTCTTTCTCGCGAAGCCGTTCGTCAGATCGAAGCCAAGGCCCGCGGCAAGCTGGTGCACCCCGTGGTCCTTCGCAAGCTCGTTCGCGAGGGTCGTCCCTAGTCCCACGTCGATCTGCCAGGCCAGTTCGGGTCTCACCATCCGCCCCGAACCGGCCAGGCTCTCGAGCCTTCCTTGTGATTGCTGGCTTTTGGTCACGGATATAACTTGTCGGATGCCTATTCGTCGCGCACTCCCTCGGGGCCTCGAATTTCCTTGCAATTTCAAGGAAACCAATCTGTTGTGCAAAATTTGTGATTTCGATTTCCTTGCAATTCAGCCACTTTGACTGCGCTCTGACGACCATCACCCCACTGGTCACCACGCGC
>Ga0214192_1000462_pt1 | contig 25186 bp, 23 predicted proteins | sample TroBogEpilimnion_44_FD_153030 | JGI IMG/M metagenome (GOLD analysis project Ga0214192, IMG submission 153030) | Freshwater microbial communities from Trout Bog Lake, WI - 29JUL2008 epilimnion | ecosystem: Environmental > Aquatic > Freshwater > Lake > Epilimnion/Euphotic zone | place: Trout Bog... | reverse complement strand
GAAAACGTGACTGGGGCTTACTGAGATTTTCATAGAAATATAAGCAACACCATAGAAATGATGATGTTGCCTATAAATTTAACACAAAACCCGAAAACCACCGGATAAAACGTGACTGGGGCTTACTGTGATTTTCATAGAAATATAACCAACATCATAGTAATGGTGATGTTGCTTGTAAAAATAACATAAAACACGGAAACCACCGGAGAAAACGTGACTGGGGCTTACGATGAAAATTACAAAAATATAACCAACATCATAGTAATGGTGATGTTGATTGAAAAATAACATAAAATCCGAAAACCACCGGATAAAACGTGACTGGGGCTACTGTGATTTTCATGAAAATATAAGCAACAACATAGTAATGGTGATGTTGATTGAAAAATAACATAAAATCCGAAAACCACCGGAGAAAACGTGACTGGGGCTTACGATGAAAATCACAAAAATATAAGCAACATCATAGAAATGGTGATGTTGCATTGATTATTTTTAGATTATTGCATATAAAATGATATAAATATTATATAGAAAATTTATAGAATGAAAAGTGTTGCACAAGATATACCATTAGAAACAATATTTGTTAAAGATGAAAATCCAAATAAATTTGCATTATTTTGGGCATCTGGTATATATAAAAGAATTAATTATAATTTAAGAAATGTAAGTTTTTCTGAACAATTTAAAGCAACGCCAAATACATTTTGGTTTACAAAAAATTATATAGCTTATTTTAAAAAATATGGATATACTGCAAAACAATTAATAGAAAAATCTATAAATCATTTATACAGAGGAATTCGAAATACAAATTATTTTCAAGTAAAACCAGGTCAAACATATAATGATACTGGGTTTATAGCTACAAGTTATGACTTATCTGTTGCTAAAGATATAGCAGAACAAGATTTTGTTATAGAGTTTGATGTATTATCTTTACCAAATGAAATACCATTTATTATAATTGATGATAGAATAGCAGAATATTTATTAGAATCAGAAGTACTTATTATGCCTGGTACTATTCAGCTTATAGAAAATAAAACAGGTAATACTCTAGCAAAATATGTTCCAAATTTAAAATTAATAGACGCTTATTTAAGAAGTAAAGATCCTGAAATTGTAATGTCCGGCGGAGCTTTAACTATACCTAAAATTGATATTGAAGATAAGACACTCGTATTTTATCGAGCAATTTATAATAGACCAGTGGAAGTACTTAAAGTAATGTATTTTCCTAAAAATCCATCTAAAGAGATTTTACGTGCAATACGTAAAACTGAAAATTTCTTTGAAAGTATGACAGAAATGATACCAGAATTTATGGATTTACAAAAATACCTAAAAAGTAAAAATATAACTGAAGAGGAATTTAAGATTACTTTTGCAAAAATGAATTCATATATTGTACATATCGCATTATGGTCAAGTTATACACGTAAAGTAGAAACAATACATTTATTTGAACTTCCAATATTATTTAAAGAGAATTTTGATGTTTCACGTTCAGATGATGTAGAAAATCAATTAAATAAATTATTAGATGAGAATATGAAATAGATTGCTTGATCGCCTTATCTATTGTGCATATGAACCATCATTAGCTACATTTGATGGTATATACGCAGCAGAGTCTCTGCTACCTCTATTAATTTCTTTTGATGCTATTACTGAAAATATAATTAATAATATTACTGTAATAAAGCCAATAACTGTACCAGCACCTAAGTATACTTTGAAAAAGGTGGTGTTTAAGCTACTTCTTATTACTATGATACCTATAATGTTCATTAAAGAATATAAGAATATTATACCCATGAGTAATGAAATAAAGAGATTCTTATTTTTGTGGTATGATACATAAAAGAGTATAGTTAATATAATTGCTATAACAACTGCACCAAGAACAATAAATATATTTTCAACTACATTAGTTGTGTCAGAACCAGAAACAAAATTTTCATTAATTGCCTGTAATGAAGATATAGGAACCCATGTCGCTGGTATATTATTATTAAAAGACATATAACTACTACTATTCAAAAACAAAATCTTTTAGTTATTTAAGGATAAATAATGGCTATAACTGGTAAAAAGAATTTTAATTATTCAATATGGTATTTTCTCTTTGGATTTATTATTTTATTATTACTCATCTTAATTGCATTATTATTAAATAAACATAGTGTACATGAACACCGCGAACATGAACACCGTGAACATGAACATCGTGAACATGAAATAAGCGAACAAAAACAATACAAATCTCTTGGTATCCACAATGAAAGTGTATCTTATCCGGCTTTACATCAAGTTACACCACAAACTATAGAAAATGCAAAACAACGTCCAATGTGCAATGGACAAGCTAAAGTAAATCCACATGATAATCCCGAATACCCAATGCGTCGCGGAGTCATACCGGCGGATTATCAACAAGTCGGCATACTCTCTTCTAAAGATTTAGATGAAGACCCTATAATATTACCATTATTTGGTAGAAAAATGATAAGTCGTGATCGTTGGGAATATTACACGGCAAGTGATAAATATAATATGTGGAAATTACCCGTACAATATTTAAATAGAGACTGCCAAAGTGATGTCGGTTGTGACGAAATATATAACGGCGTAGAGGTTGTCGTACCTGAATATGCCAATAAAGTTTTTGTCGCTAAAATTTACAAATATGGCAATGTTAGAAATTAAACTGTTACGCAGTTCACGTAAGTCTTGTTAATAATACATAAAATAACACTGCTAATAAAAATGTACGTATTAAACGATCATATGGGGCGAGTTTAGATAATATAGCTACTTTCTCATATAAAAATCCTGTTTCAATTGGATAAAATAAAGCATAGGCACATGCCGCTGATAATAAAGCTACTTGTAAATGATCTTTATTTATAGTTACACCTTGAACTATTGTTATGTATGAATCTGATTTATTTACTTTTTGTTGCATCATTGGATAATATTGAGATGGTGGTGGTGCGAATTGTGGTGGAGCCATCATCGATGGTTGCGGAGGCTGCGATGCTACAACATTAAATTGTTTTGGCTCGATTGTTTGATTCATAAACTCGCGTTCCATTTCATTTATTACATCTGTCACTAAAGGATCTTCTTCGTTTTTGTTGCCATTTCCAGAGGGTGGTGGGGTATTTGGTAACTCTTGTACTTGTGTACTCATTGCAGGATTCGTATTGGCGCTCATGTTTCACTTATATACCTTCTAAATGATAGTTAAAAAAGAATTAGTCTTACATTAACGCATATTATACACCACCACCACATTGAATACTTTTTGGTTTATATTTATAACATGTCCCTTCTAATTCAAATACTTTGCCGTCTATCTCTTCCGGTTTAGGAGCATCTATTAGAATGCATTTATCACCTTTACATGCTTTTTGAAAGAGAAATGCTAATGCAATACCAAATACAGCTGATATTAATGTACGACCTTGATTTGTATAAAATAGCCTTTCAGTTATTACGTTTATAGATTTATGTTTAGCAGCAGATGCTAATGCAGTAAATATCATTCAGAAATAATATTCTAGCTGCTATGCTTATTATAATTGTTTATATTATTTCTATAGCATATTCAAATTCATATCAAATTCATATGAAATTCATATCAAATTCAAATCAAATTCAAATATTTACTGGTTGTGGTTGTTTATCTTTCGTGCAATCTACTTTCTCATATTCATATACGAAGCAATTATCGCTGTTGTCTTTATATATAATTTTACCGCATGTTTCTGGTGTAGGATATTTAACTACTCTTTTATATCCAGGTTTATTTAAATAAATATATAATATACCTACACAAAATGCTAATATAAATACTGGTATATTTAAAATAAAACGATCTTTATTTTCTGTAGCCATTCTATAAATTATACTGATAATAATACATTGTATATATTGGATCTTCTTTATAATTTGCCGGGGCACGTTCGAGTGTAATAATTTCATTTAATACTGTTTGATCACGAGATGTTTTCCAATTATCTATTAATTCTTTTTGTGTAGCTACAAACGTTTCGTAATCTATTTCTTTTTGTAGCCGCGGCGCACTATGATTTTCAGTATAGTCTCTTTCTAATTGATTTAGAGCCTCTTCTTTTTCTTTCTTTTCGGCTTTCCAGTCATCAAAAGATAAAATAACTCTTTCTATCGAAGTCTTAGCTGAATTTGATTCATGGCTCAATAAATCTGCAGTCCATTTATTTAATTTTGTTGTCATCTAATGAAATATGGTACTACTACTGTTAGAGAACATATATTCATTTTCTAAAATTACTAGGTGGCTGGACTGAAGGCGTTACAGTTGTTGACACTGGTGGAGTAGCAGGAGCGACAGGGGCAACGGGGACTACGGGGGCAGTGGGAGCGGTTTGAGCTGTCGCATTAGTTGCAGCGGTAATATCAGCTGCATTTACTGCAACTGAAGTAACTTGTATTTGCTGTAGTGGTTGTTGTGGTTTATTATCCGGATTTAAAAAAGTATGGTTGATAGTTGTACTTGCTAGAGGTGGCCATGGATTTATATCTTCAAACATACTCTTATATTGTTGAGATACCATGAGTGTAGGATCATTAGATAATTGTTCATCATATAAGCTTCTTGGAATATATCTTATTTCAACCTTCGGAACTTGATCTATATTTTCAACTTTACTATAATACCCTTGAATTACTAAAAACATTCCGATAAATAATATAAAAACTGCAATAGCTTTCATCTCTAACAAAAATTAAATATAATTCTTCTCCTGCTTTTATCTAAGCCGAAGCCGAACCATCGGTAATTGTAGTATCATTTAACTTATTTTCAATTTCGCCTGTTTCTGAGGCAGTGCCAGTGCCAGAGCCAGAGCCAGATGCGGCAGCGGCTGCAGCGTCAGCTTCTGCGGCGGCAACACGACGCTTCTCATTTTCCTTAGCTATCTTTTCCATCTTTTCTTGTTTTCTTTGACCATATTCGATTTCTTTGCTTTCAATATTATCCTTGTACTTCTTCATGAGAGTATTTAAGCCAGTCTCAGCATATTCTTGATCTTGTAAATCATTCGGATTTGGTGACCATGGGCACCAGCAACCAACTTGTGCTACAAATATATCAAACTTATCACCCATGCGTTTTAATACCTCCGCACGAGTTTGTGCTTCCTTTAGAGTATCAAAAGTACCGCGTACTTTAATACCGCGCATAGTTGGACGATAATTTTGCGCCTTGTGGAATTCTGCTTCTAAATCCGAAGAATTTATGCTTTTATAGAATACATACTGTTCCTGTAATTCCTTTTGATTGAAAAAATGGGAATTATTCTCCATAAGTAAATCAAATACTTCATTCTCATCCGGATATTTCGCACGAAGACCATCAAATAACTTTGTTAAATCATTGGAAAATGACTCAATATATTTATTGAAGAAAAAGACATTCTTATCAATCATAACATCTTCCGGTGATATAAATGATAAACATACATAATTTTGACCGCGGAGTGGTTTATCTTCGTCTAAATAATCTTCTTGGCTAACCGGAATTGCTTCATTTGTAGACGCCATAGTAATTATATAAATTTCCTAGAATACATAAAACTCTACTTTCTTAAATAGTTTTCTATTTCCCATAGTTCTCATTTTATTTATAAAATTCTTAATTTCTTAATTTTCTTAACTTATAATATAGAAAGCATTATGGATACCTCCTTCGATTTCAGAGAAATGATAACTCGCCTCGTAAAATACCTCATTGAAGGTTTAGTCGTAGCTGTTGTTGCCGCTATCTTACCTTCTAAATCATTAACTGGTTCAGAAATTGCATTACTCGCATTAGTCGCAGCATCCATCTTCAGCATCCTTGATTTATTAGCACCATCCATTGGCGCCAGTACCAGAACCGGCTTCGGTCTCGGCACAGGCTTCATCTTATCCGGTGCATTATAAATAATTAAATAATTGTATTATTTTTATATTTCTAATTAGTAATAGTTTTGTATGTCAACAACACCTCTTATTTTACCACCATTACAAAAACCAAAATATCCTAAATCAACATCTAAAATTTCACCAAAAAGTCCCGCAGAATCTTTAGAAGTAATATTACCTAAACTTAAATTATCACCAACAACGACAACTGAATCACAAAATGCAAAACCAAAAAGAGGACTTGGTGAGAATTTAAAACCAATTTTAGAGTCTTCTCTTAAACCTCCAGAGACTCCTCGTCCTCCAAAGACTGCTCGTCCTTCGACTAGTGCGCCACGTCGTCGTAAGGCGGCACCTATAGTTCTTACTCCAGAAAAAAAAGAATTATTAGAAGAATTAGAAACTCATGAAACTAATATTAATAAGAGAATACAAGAATTACTTAAAAAATATTCTGAAACAGAATTATCAAAACTTTACCCAGAGTTAAATGAAAATTTAAAAAGAATAAATGAAATATATACACATTTACGTAATAATGATGTTAGTGATGAAGAATTATTAGCCTTAACAGAAGAATTAATGAATTTAGAAAAAGAAGTAAAAGATAAAGTAGAATTTATTAACAAAGGTGGTAAAAAGAAAAACACCGTATCTAAGTATACACTTTCCAAAGAAAAATATAGCTATAAGAAAAAAGAGTATACTATCTACTATGGTAAAAGAAATGGCAAATATATTAAAATCAATAATAAATATAAAAGTATTAGTTCATTGATGAAAAATAAAAAATGATTTTATGTAAATTTTTACATATAAAATGTTATCAAAGTGTATATGTTATACTCCACATTTAGATATGGTCGATGCTCCTGGTCCTGTACATATAAATGATGATTGTCCTATATGTTTATGTGAAATGACTACGACAAAAGATATATTTACTACTCCATGTAATCATAAATTTCATATTAATTGCATAAATATGTGGAAAAAGAAATCAACTAAATGTCCTATGTGTCGGACTCATGAAAATGATAATAGTAATAATAAGTTACTTCTTGAAATTCGCAGTATAATTAGCAATTCTGGGATAAATCTTCCAAATGCTGAAGAGCAATTGACTGCTGTCGAGCGTTTCACAAATGGTCAAATGTCATATGCAGATATGCGTTCAATATGTGGTTGAAGTCCATGATGAATATGCATGAGTCTTGGTGTGACTGTCGTGATTAGCATTACTGGCGTTAGTGCCGCGACTGCCTCCGCCACAATTACATGCTTCATTTGCTGCATCATCTGCTTTTTGATTCCAAACACTCTGCCAGTCATCACGACCGGTATGAGCTAATACATGTTTATAAACTACTCGTCTTATTTGGGAAAGTTCATCAATTCTTTTTAAAATATCTTGATTTAATACAGGTTTTCCGTCACGTTTTTTCCATCCATTCCGCTTCCATGATCCAATCCATTTTGTCATTGAATCTACTAAGAGCTGTGAATCCGTATAGATATACAGAGTTTTTCTCTTAGTTGAATCATCTTTATTTGTTTGTTCAAGAGCAAGTTGTATTGCTGTATATTCTGCTCTATTATTTGTCGAACCCACTGGAAGTGTATATGTTATGTTTAATTCTGGATGATATGGAAAAATTGCGGCACATCCAGCACGAGAATGCCGTGAACCATTACCTTTAGATGCACCATCAGTGAAAACTATAATACCATCAGTCGGCGGTGTCACATCAGATTGCATAGATATAGGTCTATTGATTTTAAATGTATCGTTAGAATTACCATTATCATTACCGTTACTTATAATTTCATTTTTTGGTTTATCATTCAATTTAATATTTAATGTATGTAAAATACTTTTTTTAGGATCTTTATAATTTACTTCTATGCCAAATTGTTTTAATATACTCATATTATATTCTAAATAGAATATAATGAGTCATATATTTGATATAATAAGAGAACTTTTAAATGAAAGTAATTCTGATGAGTTATATAAAAAATTAGTATATGGACCTAATAATATTAATCCTAAACAAAAAAATCCATCATATCCAGAATATCGTAATATTATACGTACTAATTTAAAATATAATGATTCGAGAATGATTCAAATTTATGTAAAATATTATAATTTACGAAAGACAGAAAATCCTAATAATAGTTTAGGACAATCGTTAATAATTATATTAAAAGCAATATATGGTATTGAAAAAGATGACCCGAGAATAAATGAAATAAAAAAAATAATTGAAGGTAAAGCTCATGTTACTGGACCATCCGCAGCATTAGCACCAACAGAAAGAAAACGTAAAGCTTCTAAAGATGCTTCTGCTGAATTACCTGCAGTACAACAACGTAGAAATTCAACTAGAAAAACAACAGTACCACCAGCACCTCCGCCGCCACCACCAGCACCTCCTCCGCCCCCACCACCAGCACCTCCTCCGCCCCCACCACCAGCACCTTCACCAGCAAAATTAAAAATAGATGAAGCACATGAACAACATATTATCCGTCAATTCAAAGCGATAAAAGATGCAGCAAATGATATTATGTATATAAGAAATATTATTGATAGATTTAATTTTAATACATCAAATGTTATTGAATATGTATTTATATTTGAATTTATATTAAATATGTTATATTACCAAAATAAATTTTCAAATGTAGCATCTCTTGATTTAATATCTGATGATGATAAAACAGATTTCATACATACATATGAGACAATTGTATATTATTTAAATGCTGATATGCCTAAAACTACACAAAAAATAAAATGTACAGCTGATAATAATCAAGTATTTGATTGTTCTAAAGTAACTATCAAAGATGAAAGAAGCTTAATTGAAAATAAAGATCAGTATAAATTAAGCGCAAATTTTATTAATAATATCAAAAAATTTTTTAATACTTCAATTAGTGATGGTGATGAAAATAAAGTTTTAAAATTTCCGGCTGATAATGATCCTATTAGAAAAAGAAATCCAGATTTATCCTTTAATGACAAATATTCAATATATGAGTATCTTAGATATTTTATTGAAAATAATAAAGTATATCTTCATGATAACAATGTTACACAAAAAATTTTAAAATTTTATACTGAAGAAATGATGACCATAAATGTATATAAATATAATTTATTTAGATCAAATTGTAGATTAAAATATACTGGACAATCTGTTTCTAATAAATCTAAAACTATTTCAATATCACAAGTACCATGTTGTTACATATGTGGTTATCCTATATTATATACTTTAACAAATGCGAAAGCGGCTAAAATAAATAATAAAGGTATGTTTTTAAATTCTGCTATAGATCACATTGTACCTGCTATACCTGCGTATACTCTTGGTATTATACAATGTCCATTAAACTTTTTACCAACACATTATAAATGTAATGGAGCTAAAAATGATAAATTACCAACAATACCAAATACTTATCAACATATACCTGATCTTAATCCAATTGGATATAATGAACCAACTCCAGTTCCAGTTCTACCTGATTTTGAAATGCAAGAGGCAATTGGTGGCAGGAAAACACTACCAACATTTGCTTTATCAAAAACTAAGCTACCAACAAATAATTTAGATATATTATTAGTATATTTTAATAAAGAGTATAATAATTATAAAAAATATTACGATACCAAGAGTATTGTAATTATAAATATGTTAAAAGAAATATTACATTTTCTATATATTATAAAATTGATTAAAAACAAAAAACAAAAATCCAAAATTGGAAGTGGTAAGGCAAGAAGTGTACAACTTCGAAGAACGCCACCAGAAGATGTTGAAGATGAACACGAAGCTAAAAGTGATAATGCTGCCGATAAAAAAGAACTGAAATCTTTATATGATTCTTTAAGACAATTTTTATCATTAATGGATAATGAAAGTTTAAATAATATAATTGGTGTCCAATATAATTCAGTTGGAACACAAAAAGATATGTTTGAAAATAGATGGGATATTAATGAAAGAATAGAATTTTTAAAGAATAGATTTTTAATATTATTTGATTATTGTGAAACATCATATACTCCATCAGAAATAATAGCAAGATGGGAAAGTGCTAAGAAATCGTCAGAAATTATAAAAGGTATCAGATTAATATAATGAAAAGACAATGAACAAAAGACTAGGATAAACCCTAAATCCTTTATTTAAAGAAAAATAATACAAATGGAGCCGCCATGGTACTGGGCACGAGGCTCATCCCTGTACAAACTTGCTCAAGGTTCATACATTACTTCTTGTCATAGAAGGAGAATAGACTACAAACAATCCACCTTCTATAACAAGTCTTAACGCCCTTTCGGTGTAGTCGGGTCACATACTATGCAACCGTTCCCCAGTAGAGCTCCTTAGCGTAAGTAATATACCATGGCGGGGTCTGATTAAATGATTAATTTTACATACTCTATAGTTGTAGTTCTATAGAATATGGGAATAATATACTACATTTATAATGAGTAGTATATGTTAATATTCAATTTAAAGGGAAAAACAAATTTCATTTTTTATTTTTGCGCAATTAAATTTAACACTTCGCGTGAATGATAGTTAACTTATTAAATTATTTCATATATGTTATTATAGCATTTTCAACAGTACTTTTATCTTTTTTGAAAAGTTCTGCAAACATACGTTGTGGAAAATTATAACAAAGCGTTAAGACTTCTTTTGTTTTTGGATCATATAATGCAGGATATACACTATAACTCCATAACTTATTTGATTTTTTAGAACACTCTCTACTATCAAAACCTTCTTCAAATTGATGTGATAAACATTTATATATTTCTGTTTGCAATTTAGCATATTCTGGTATAAAATTTGACCTATCTATGTATTGTTTCTCTAACTTAACAAACTTTTCCATAGTATCTTTAATTTTATCTTTATGAAAATATATTCTAGATATAATTTCCACATCAAAATCATCTACCCATCTCCAAAATATTATAAATTTATTCGCCATATTATATTTTGGTATAGATATGATTTTATTAATTGCACCACTACCATCCTGTTCATACTGCAATTTAGGATTTTCTGAAGTCATATATTTATTAACTAAATTATTATTAACTTTATATGTAACTTTAATATTATTATCATCTTTATTTTCTGATATAATTTTAAATTCACCTGGTAATAACAATAATTCAGATTCGTGGTATATTTCATCTATACTTTCATTAATTTCATACATTTTTACTTTGGTAGATAAAGTTTTTACTTCTAATGATAATATTAATCCATCATCATTTCCATCTTTAGCAAATTTAGAAGCTACATCTTTATCATATGTAAATGATGAAAAACCATCATTATTTTCAAATCTTTGTGAACCTATACCTCTATATAAATATTTATGATTGACATCCTTTTTTGTTATACCTTTTGTAAAAAATGTAGCTATAAAATTCTTTACAAAATAGAAACAAAATGGCGTGTTTGTATGCTGTAGTTCAAATGGTACCGTTTTCATTATACCATTTATACGACTATATAGATTAGATGCCCAGTATTTCGCATATTTATGCGAGTCATTATTTTTTTCTACAAATGTTTCAGATAAATAAATATTCATTATTTACAAATTACAAATTACAAATTATAATTTAAGTAAATATATAAATTACTTAAAGTTTTAAGCACTTTATTTTTAATTAAAATAGTCTAAAATATGTCTGATAATGGAAATAATAATGGAAATAATAATGAGAATAATATGAATGAAAATATCAATCATTCAATAATAAAGCGTGGCGGATTATTAAATTTAGGGAATACTTGTGCCGTGAATGCTCTAATTCAATGTTTATATAATATAGATATTCTACGTGATTTAATAATAAATACTGATAAAGATCTAGATATCACTACAATTAGTGCAGAACTTCAAGATATATTTCAAAAATTTAAAGAAGGACACTCTCTTTCACCTAAAGGATTTATTGGGAAGCTATTTGAAAAGTTTAACTATATATTAACTCCTGGAGATCAATTTGATATTGGAGAACTATGGATGTTAGTAGGCGATAAAATAACAGATGAATTAAATGACGATGGTATACATACAATCAGTAAAAACTCTAGTAATTTTATAGAATTACAAGCACAAAAATTAAATAATAATAAATTGAATAAATGGCAAGAATCTATACAAGGCATTACCACATGTATAACAAATTGTAATAATTGTGTTGAAAGTATAAATAATGTCGACTTATTTATCGCTCTTACTCTTGATATAGAAACACATGCCACTTTACAAATTTCTGATATGATTCAATCTTATTTCAAAGTAGATCATCTCAGCGAATGGTCATGTGATACATGTAAACAGAAAGGTTGTCAGAAACAATATCAAATATATAAATTACCATCTGTGCTGATTATATTAATAAAACGCTTTAAACTAGAAGGCAACACCTTTCAAAAATTAGCCAATCCTTTAAATATACCATTAAATTTACATATTAATTATGGTCAAGGAGAAAATAAATATGTACTTAAAAGTGTCGGTAATCATTTTGGTGTGTATAACGGTGGTCACTATACTGCTTGTGTGATTGATAAAATCAATAATGAAAATATAGCAGATTCGCAATGGAAACACATAGATGATTTAAATATGCAAGATATAAAACCAGTTGCTTTCACTGAGAATAATAGTGCAGCTTATTTATTATTTTACGAAAAGCTTCTTTAATTCATCAATTTCTTTTTGTTGTTCTTTAATACATTCTATAAGTAATCCAATGACATTACCGTAGGCGACAGATTTATCACCATTTGTTGATGTTTGAACTGCTTCTGGTAATATTGCCTCTAATTCTTGGGCGATGACACCAGTTTGACGTTGCTTTGTCACTGTATCTGTACGAGTATAAGTATAACCACTCACTTTCTTTATTTTTTCAATAGGGTTGTCAATAACTTTAAGATCAGTCTTATATTTTGCATCAGATAGCGCAATAACATCACCAGTTGCATATATATCACCATCTACATATAAATACGTACTGGCTGTTCCTGGTTGTGATGTAAATGCACTTGTTTGGTCTCCTGTTGTACCAATGCCAACAACACCATCAAAATATATTAATGGCGGCGATTGTGTTGGTGTAGAATTTACCCATTGACTTGACACTATATTAACACTTGATGTATTTGTTATTCTACCATATTGATCTATAGTAATTATAGGAAAACTTGCATTATTCGTAGCATTTACAGTTGATCCGATAGTAAATGTTGTACCTGTATAAGGTGTAGTAGAAGATGCAGCACCACTGCTAGTATTTATAATACTTGGTAACACAGTAACTGCTAGATTACCAGTACCAGTTAAATTTGCTGCAGATACAAGACCATTTATAGAACCACCGCCAGATGCATTTATACTATTGGCAGTAATATTATTTACTGTTAATGTATTAGCATAAACACCACCATTTACACCTAAATAATATCCTGCATTATCCGGTATACTTACACCACTTGCAGTTGGATTTCCGCCAATAAGAACATTACTATTATAACTAACACTTAATATTGGCACAGTTGACGCAAATGTATCATAAAAATCTGCGACAGTGCATGATGCCACACCAGTACCTCCAGTATTTTGTGATACTTTAAATCCAGGATTACCAACATTCACATTTGAATTTTTAATTTGAAATGAAGACGTTTCAGTAACACTAACATTTGTTATTTGTGTTAAACCAGCTACATTTAAACCACCGCTTAAAGTTAAATTACCAGTAACAGTTAAATTATTTGTCGTAGTAGTATCATTAACACCTATAGATGTTGGTCCAACAACATGTAATTTATAAGCGGGATTCGTTGTACCAATACCGACATTACTTGAAACTATGAGGCAATTATTTGGGAGACTATTTACAACACCATAATAATCTGAACCAATTGCTACAGAACCAGCTATTTCAAGCATATTTCTTGGTTGTGCCCCAGCAGTATTACCAATACCAACTTTACCTAATACAAGTAAACCATTTGGAGTTGCATTACCTGATGGACTTCCAACTACATTATATCCAAAAGTTGCATTACCACCTACATTTAATGTACTATTTTGACTACTTAAAGATGCAGCACCAATTGCTGCTGAACCATAAACAGCTAATCCATTTGTCGGGGGAGTTAAACTTGATGAAATATTACCTATAACAGCTGCGCCGTGTACATCTAATGAACATGTAGGTGATGATGTGCCAATACCTATATATCCGCCGATTGAACTATCTGAACCAATAATTAAACTATCAACTGTACCTGATGCTGTATTATTACGAGCGTATGATCCAATTGACACACTATTTCCAACATTTAGCGCATTAGCTCCAGAGGTTACACCTATACCTACATTACCAGAAACAACTAAACCATTTCCTGGTGAAACAGCATCAACAGTTGCATATGTACCTATAGCAACACTTCCAGCTACATTTAACTTATTATTTGTAGCTACATTTGTACCTACTGCTACACCTCCTCCTGATATAGTTAATGCCGCCGCAGTCGAAGTAGTATTTATACCAACATTACCAGCAGTCGTCAATATACCACTACCACTCATGCCACTTATTCCTATGCCTACGTTTCCATTTAAAGCCGTCGTACCACCTACGGTAAAGTTATTATTTATATATCCAGTACCAAGTACATTGAGTGTATATGAATTTGTATTTGTAGTACCAAGACTTAAACTATTCGCTATAATAGCCTGTGCAGTAGTAGTTCCAGTTATTCCTACATTATTTACCGTGTCTAAATTAATTGCCGCATTTCCTGATCCATTTTTTATAGAAGTACTTCCTAGAAAATTTTGTATTATTGCATTACCAGCTGTAGTATGGCTAATATATAGACCATTTCCTGGAGTTGCACTATTTGCAACAATATTTAAACCTGTCATAGAATTATTACCATCAATAGTAAGTGTATTTGAACTATTTTTATTTACAATATGTAATTTATTTGCCGGTAAAACTGTACCAATACCCACATTACTATTTGTAATGGTCAGAACATCAATAGAGTGAGATTGTGTAACCATATTAGATAAAGTAGTATAAGGGTTTTGATTCGCTCCCCAGTTTTGAAACTGATGTATAGGTGCTAAATAGCGTAATTGATTTGTTTTACTATCGACTAATATAGTTGAATAATTTGAACTTGATAAAGTTAACATTCTCTAATTACTATATACACAATATAATCTAGTTACCAATTTATACAATATTTTCACAGTATTTCATAATTTATTATTTCTACAGAATTATAATCATTCATTATAATATCTTTAGCTAATCTAGCTGCGTCGCTACCAGTATTCGCCGTAACTATACATTTAACATCAGGATCGTTCTCCCGTGAAAATTGAACTTCCCATATAGTATCTGTAATCTGTGTAGCCCAAAAATCTCGCATATATGTTAGATCTTCTATTTGGTGGTATAAAGTTTTTTTAATATCATTTCGGGTACTACATTTTACTATTGATCCATTTTTAAGATACCATATTATTAATTGTTTTGTAATATTACTTGTATTGTATTTATCTTCTAATTTTTCTAAATCATTCGTATTTCCAGTCGAATAATGTCTGATTATAGAATAAAAACAATTATTATAATCTAAACATTTGTCCATTTTTACTTATAAACCATATAAAAATTGATAAGTTAATTACTTTAACTAAGATTAACAAACCACAAAACCTTATATGGAAACAGTGGTAGAAAGAGAAATAGATAGTTTACTTTTAAAAGGTAAGATTTTAATTGATCAGTTGAATATAAATATCTATAATTATAGACATTTACAGGATATAAATGACAGTTATGTTACATCCGCAACTACAACTAGTTCAGTAATGGAACTTATGGTACTTGAGAATAGAATGAAAAAAATTAGAGCAGAAGTGTTGGAAATAAATAATGCATTGATTAATATCAAGTATACATATAAACTTGATACAGATCAGATAGAAAAAATAAATAGGTTTCTGTATAGATGTTGCATGAATTGAAATTATACTCGTGTGCTTGTACATTTCACGCATTTACATTGAAAGCCATATTGTGTAAATAATAAATTTTGTCGTTTTTTGTAAGATAAGTTAGTATCTATATATTTTATATAAAGTTCTTCTGATTCCCGTATATCTTTTTTGGCTTGAAATATAAAATCCCCATTTTTATCAATATAAAAGTTTATGTTTGGATCACATGAATGATTGAATTGACTACCTTTGAATAATACTGCCGAAGGACCACCATATTTAGTATCATATGTAAATGCATTCCTGTAAAATTTTGCCGCGAGTAACCGTAATTTTACAGAACCTTTATTTCCCACTCCATTATTTATCATATTATTAAAAAAATCCTGCATGTACATAGGGAGTCTCTCTATTTCTTGTTCGAGTTGTGTTTGTGTTATAAGCTGTTCATCAATAGTATAAGGTACCATATTTTCGTATTTGTCTGCTAAATCACTATTGCACTCACTATCATTTTCTATACCATTCTCACTATCTATAAATATCTTATAAATACAATCATATAAGTCTTCACAAATAATACCAGGAGTTTCTTTTAATATAATTTTCCCGACACTTATATTTTTTGTAGCTACAGCCTCTCTACCTTTTTCTCCTTGTATAATTTTATACATTTGTTGTGTTATAATTACACATTCCTAAAGTTATAAATCAATTTTTATAGCGACGCTGGGGAAAAGTATTTAAGAATTTGCCGCAGTTATATATATGTATCTCAAAACTCACAAATTATGTTGAATTTACCTCAAGATATTATTGAGGTGGGAGTAGATGAAGTAGGACGTGGTACATTATATGGTCCAGTTGTCGCAGCGGCAGTTATATTACCACACGAATACCATGAAGAATATGAAAATATAATAGATTCAAAGAAATTGTCTGAAATTAAAAGAGAAAAAGTAGCTACATTCATAAAAGAAAAAGCCTTGGCAGTAGGCATCGGTGTAGCCTCCGCTGAAGAAATTGATGATGTCAATATTTTACAAGCAACATATATTGCTATGCATCGTGCTCTTGATCAGATTGTGATACCTTATGATTTAATTCGTGTAGATGGCAATAGGTTTAAACCATATAAAGATAAAAAATATACATGTGAAGTGAAAGGCGACGCTACATATTTATCTATAGCGGCGGCAAGTATTGTAGCGAAGGTCCACCGAGACGGACTTATCATCGCGGATGTAGCTACACACCCCGAACTTGAAAAGTATGATTTAAGTAATAATAAAGGCTACGGCACCGCGAAACATGTAGCGGCATTGACAAAATATGGACCATTCATTGGTGGTCACAGATTAACTTTTCGACCAATTTATAAACCTTAGCAGCAACTATCTTAATAACTATCTTAACTAATAAATTTCATAATATTTTCATATTGTGCATTTGGATCTTCAAGCTCTCTTATTAATTTTTTCTCGTTTTTAAAGAGTTTTCTCCCTTTACCACCGATTTTCATACCGCCAACAGCCACAAACTCATCTGATGAAGCAGGAAGACCTCGAGGTTCCTGTGCTGGTCTAGATTCTATTTTTTTCACTTGTAAAGTAAAGCCTTCATCAAGTGTTTCTAATAAATAATTTTTACTATATACGTAATAACTTAAACCATTCTTGGAATGTGTGTAAAATTCACTGCCACCACCAAATGTAATAAATATTTCACCTCCTTCTTTTTTAATAGTATAAGGTGTATTATATTTTACAGCTAATAATTTATCAATAGGAATAGTAAATGTATCACTATCTGTTTCTATTTTTTGATATTGAATTGTACCAAAACCATTTAACCATATAAGTTCAGCTACATCAGAATCGTTTTTAACTTGTGTAAATACTATACCATTTTTATTTATTTCAAATATATTATTGATATTTCCTTGAGTTCCAGTAACAGTCAGATCTTTTGTATATGCTAATAAACCAGATTTAATTATATTCCAAGATTCATATGGATTTATTTGAACCTGTTCTATGGATGATGAATATGGTGCACATAGTGTAACCTGTGCATTATCATTCTCGGCGTAAAATGTCCCCATTTTAATGAGCATAGCAGCTTTTGTAACACCACCTTTAATTTCCTTTACTTCGTTTTCTCTAATGGGCTCTTTCTCTTTAGGTTCCTCATTTAATTCTTTTTCAGGCATTACTTCTTCTGTTTTTGTTTCTTCTACTATTTGTGTTTCTGGTTCAACTATTTCTTGTTCTGGTGGTGGCGCAGGTTCTGTCGGTGGTTCTGATGGTGGAGGAGGTGGCTGTTGCACCATCTCAGGTTCTGGCGGAGATGGAGGTGCAGGTTCTGAAGGTGGTGGAGGAGGTGGCACTGGAGCTGATGGCGCTACAGAATCAGATTTGAATACTACATTTTCAGGTAATAATTTAACATTATTGTTTATATATACAATACTTTCAATATTACCAACAATAGCTTGTGTCTTCTTTAAATTAAATATTAAAAGGTCATTACCAGTACCTTTATTTTCTATTTTAACAGTTGTTTCGTCAACATTTGCCCAATCTGTTTTTTCTAATTTTTCATCGCTGTATATAGTTTTTATAACATTACTTACACTATTCCCCATATCTATAATTAAATAATTATTTTTATATGTCTAATTTTTTCTTTACTTCATCTAAACTATTACTTAATTCTTTAATAGATTCAATTACTAAACCCATAAGGTTTCCATAAGCTAAACCTAAATATTCGTTATCAGTATTTACCGCTTCAGGGAGTACACGTATAACTTCTTGGGCAATTAAACCTGTACTCTTCTTACCATTATTCTTCATAGTAAAAGTGTATCCAGTGAGTTGTTTTAATTTATCTAGCGCACCATCGATTTTCTTTACATTATCTTTGAGTCTTACATCAGAGTCAACTACTTGGTTACCATGTGCAATTGCATCACCATATACTTCTAAGTTACCATTAATATATACTCCTTTATTGAAATTGGCAAATCCATCATAAAATTGACTACCTTCGACATGTAAAGGTACAACAGGTGAACTTGTACCAATACCGACATAACCATAGTTATTTATAACAACATTTGAACTATTTGCCGCTACAAATGTAGCTACATTTCCTGCACTATTATTTTGTTGTATATAAGCTATATTTGAATAGGAACTTGTGTTTATTACTAATGGTCCACTCGGTGCACTTGTACCAGGTCCGGTACCGATTCCCATATAACCAATTTCATTTACTGTAAGTACTCTATTACCATGTGAATAAAGCTGTAATAAATCTCCAGTAGATGCTTGATCTAAAATAGCTACAGGTACATTACTTGTATCAATAACATGTAAAGTTGCAGAAGCATCTCCTGCACCAGTACCAACTGATAAAGAGTTATTTGTACCGCCAAGATATAATGGAGTAAATGTTGTACTTTGTCCAGTTACATTATCGATTGTAGTAAATTGTACAGTATTGTCACTGCCTAATTGCATTTGAATAATACCTGTCGTATTCGAATTACCAATTTGTAAACCACCGGCAACAATCTTCTGTAATCCATTCGTATCATATAGAATAATGCTACCATCTGCGGGTATCTGTCCAATTTTAGTATTATTTAAATCAATAGTTGTTCCTGATAAGTATATATCATGCCATCTTTGTGTTGGTGAACCTATATTATAAGCTAAATTACTGGTCGGGTATAAATTACCACCGATACCTACATTACCATTTACATGTAAAGGATATTGTACAACTGTCGTACCGATACCGACATATCCTTGGTAATTTACAATAAAATCTTTGGCACTTTGTGTTCCAATTTCAACTATATTTGTATTGTTTACACTGTATTGTTGAACTATTGATAAACTTGGTATACTGTATGCATTATTACCTAATATTTGCATATTTGTATTAATTGTTGCCAGTTGTGGTGTAACATTTATAACGTTTACACCTGCGGCACTAAAACCTAATGTATTTACTGTTGGCATATAGATACCTGTCGTACTATCGCTCGAAAAGGTATAAGATGGTTTAAATGATGTACCAGCAGTAGTATATATTTGCCCAATGACATCAATTTGAGATCTTGGTCTACTTGTACCAATGCCAACATTACCAGATGTAGAAACAGTTATTCTATTAATATTACATGTGTTAATACTGAATACATCAGCTTGTGTATAATGATCTATATGTAAAGCGCGAACATTTGAATTATTATAAATGTGTGTAAAATATGCATTGGAATTTGGTGCATATGTGCCAATTCCAAGACCTCTCGCTGGGTTAATTATTAAGTTTGCATTACTTCCAGATATGACACCATTATATACATGTGTGCCTAAACCAGCACCACTGCCAAAGAATATATTCGCCGAAGTACTATTTAATGTTAAAGAACCATTGAATGATGTATCAAAATCATCAGCATTTATGAGTGATGGACCAAATTGTAAGACCTGTTTATAATATGTATGTTCCGAACCAATAAGTGTTGCTGATGTACAATTTGGCCAATATTCCCATTGGAATTGTGTATTTACCATTGACATGCGATACATATTTTGATGTGTTACATATTGGGATGTTGCATAATTAAATGTGCGAATGGTATTACGGAAATGTAATTGTATTTGTCCTGTATATGGCGAAGTTGTATCAAGAGAATCAAATACAACAAAATTTGCATTTGCCCCATTGTATATATGAAATAAGTTGCCAGTCGGTGTCGAACCATTAATAACTACACCTCCTCCGTAAGAAATATATGGTTCTAAGAAAATATTTGCGGCACTTAATGGAATACCTTGATCGAGTGATGAACTTCCACCAGTACCAAATAGTTTTGCACCATTGAGATATATACCTTGAGTAACATTGAGCGATCCAGTCACAGTAACTTCGTATAAAGGATCCGCCTGTCCTTTAAAAGTTACATTTCCTTGGTTTCCAACATTTAATATAATAATATCAGCAGTTGCATTGTTTTGCATATCAAATGTGAACTGGCTATTTGAAGCTACCATACGGAAATCATATGTTGGATTATCACCATATATACCATTACCAGATTCAAAGAGTAATTGAGGACTTGAAGCACTATCAGTATTAAGTAAACGTAAAGAACCACGTGAACCTGTATTTGCAATATCGAGGGAAAACTTAGGTTGAGATGTTCCAATACCTATACATCCATTGTTTGTGAAACAAAAGAGTTCATTTGCAACATTTACGTTATCATCATATATGAATGATAATTTTTGTCCATATGCTGCATTAGGTCCTTTAATTGTCCAGCGAGTTGGTAATTGTTGATACAATCCAGATTGTGAATATATCTTTTCTAAATACATTTCTGGACACGATGATGATGAATCTTGACCATATACATATTTCGTTAATCTTAACATATTTGAACCAGTATTTTGAGTGTATATATGTAATAATGAATTTGGAGTGTTTGTATTTAATCCTACATATCTTTCAGATGTCGCAGTACTATTGAAACTGATATATGGAGAATAATTACCGTCCATGAAAGAGAATATAGTATTTTGTCCATCACCACCATATAATGTAGTAGATTGATCCATTACACCAAATAATAATGATTGACCAGTCTGAGAGATTATTTTTAATAAACCTGTACTTAATGTTGAATGGAATACACCAACAAATGGAGTGACCGCATTATAATCTTGATAGACTCTAAAAAGTGCATTATCTGCACTTGAATTTAGTTCACCGCCAGTTGGTCCTGGTTTACCAATTACAAGTGTTTTACCTACCGCCGGTGTAAGTACAATATTACCTCCGCCAATAAATACATCATCATTATTAATCGGTATTTGTGTACCTGTTACTGAAACAATTTCATTTTGATATGGTTGAGAATTTATTTTAAAGCCCCCAGTAATATTAACATCACCTTTTACGGCTAAATTACCACCAACATTTAAAGCAGCATATGGATCTAAATTATTTGTAGTTAAATCAAGTGCTTTCATATTATCGCCAATAACCACTTGATTACCTTTCATCCAAAGTGCTCTTGGATTATTATCACTTGTAAATGTATTTACTCCGTAACCAAATTCTAGAGTTTGTTTGGTATTATTTGCCTGTATTCTCCAAATATCATTGGCGGAAAATTCAATAGCAGTAGTTGGTGAAGTGGAATTATCTCCTTGGTATAATCTTATAGTTGTACTGTCACTATAATTTCCTTTAAGTTCTAAAGTTGCAGTCGGAACAGGTACACCCATGCCAACGTTACCATACGTAGATAATCCAAAACGTGATTGAACCGGTGGTGCTACATAATTACATAATGATAATCTATCTACACTACTAATCCATGGAACTATTACACGATCATCTTTGGTATAATAACCATCATATGATTTTATTGCACCATCACCTACGACTAATGCATAATTTTGTTCAGGATTATAATTAATAGCTACATTTTTAGATTCAGCGTCTGAGAATTGTATGCCTTTAAATATTACACCAGTATTCGTATTCGGATTTATATTTTGGAATATTTTTGATTTCCATAAACCTAAATTAGTGATAACTGGTGGACTCACAGATTGATCATAATATTGTAAGTTACTAGAAAATGTAATACTTCCTCTTACATCTAATTCTGATACTGGATAATATGTTCCAATACTTACGTATTTATTATAAAATATACCAAGAGTCGGCGGATTATCCTGTCTAACTACTGGTACCACTATACTACCCATATCTGTTCCCGGAAAGAAATAGATGTTTTGTGGAACACCACTTGGATGTTGTCCTACATAATCGACGTCTCTTATTGATGGTGTAGCGATTACTAAACTTCCGTCGGGTTGCATATTTGTATCAACTTGTGGATGTCCAATAAATGCACCGGCACTATATGTTAATGATGGATCAGAATTGTGTAATTCAAGTTCATACATATTTGTATCATATTTGAATACACTGAGTTGATTGTTAAAACCATTATTTGTACCTATTCCGACACGACCAGGTGTCCAGAAACCATTAGCTACAAAATTAATATTAGATAGTAACGGAGATGATGGCATAAAGTCAATCATTTGCCATTCATAGTTAGAACGAGGTACTCCATCAACACTGTCTATATTTTTTAACATTTCTGTAAATATTTGTCCACGAATACGTAGAGATTGATTAATTATAATATCACGATTGATATAGACATCATTGCAAAAACTGGCAACATCTACTAAAATTGCGTCATTAGCAATAATTTGATTCAGACTTGATGTACCATCAACTGCTAAATTATCAATAATATGTTCAGACCCATTCACATATATGTTTCCATTTAATAAATTTACATTTGAAGCGAAATTATAATCACCATTGGCAAATGTTCCGGGATCAACTTGACCAGCTGGTATTGTAACACCAAGACGTCTGATATATAATTCATCAAGATTCTTTGGCATACCAGTTTGATAATCAAATATTAATAAATTTGATGTGTAAGTAGAACCTTCTACATGTAAAGCCATACTTTCGGCGACAGGACTATAAATTATATTTTGTGGTATACTTGGATTTGGTGCCAATATATTGTAATTTAATTGTATATTAGATGATGTATGTATACCAATATTACCTGCTGTATCAATAATTATATGAGGAGAGAGTTTTTTGGTTGTATTATAATATTCATAATGTGGTATGTCGTCTGGTGTAGTTTGCATTATATTTGATGTTGTACCATCAGCATTATTAACAGAAATATAATTACAGGCAGTATATAATAATTGAAAATAAGATTGATCACGTCCTATATGAAATTCTAAATTTGTTCCAGGAGGAGTATTTATTATAGCAGGTGATGCGATAGAAGTACCTACAATACCTAATCTCATTTGAGCATATTCAGTATTTTGTATAGATAACTGTGAATGATCAATAGTTCTATCAGCAGATTGAACAATATTTAAAGTATAAGGATTATTTGATGAATCAAAATAATTTCCCATTGTAACAGTTCCAGGAAACCATATATTATTATAAGTATCACTTTGTAACCACGGTGATACATAATTTGCACCCGCACCTGCACCAACACCAACTGATCCGCTACCACCCGCACTATTGCTGCTTCCACTGTATACTAATCCACCATTTGTAAATACATTACCAGTTACAAATACATCACCATCAATATATGCTGCATATTGACTGGCAGTGTCTGTACGTATAGGTAAAGTTGTATTTACAGCAATACCAGTGGCATCAACAATAAAACTGTATTTACCATATTGTTTTTCTCCAACTATTAAATACTGTGTTGGTGTTAAATTTAATGTATCGTTTGTATATTGCGATAAAGCAATACCCAAATTATCAACCCTTATTTCTGCCGGTTGATAACTGGCATATATTATAGACGGTATTGTCATTAATTAACTTACTCTGTTAATTATAAAGAAAAACAAACTCTTATATCTCTATTTAGATAAATAATAAATACTAAAATAAATACTAAAATAAATACTAAAATAAATACTAATTAGTAATAATACAACTAATTAAACCGACAAGATCTCCATTTACATACGTTGTATTTACCCATGAGACTGGGTTATTTGGATCCCATGTTGTTGTCGATTTAGCAAATGTATAATTTGATATTAATTCAATACTCGAAGTTGAAGAAGAACTTGACGATGATGATGCCTGTGATCCTCCGACAAATACAGGCATACCATTAATTACTTTACGAACTACATATGATTGTGGTGCTACTGTTGCCGTAATGTTTTGTGTAATTGTTTGGTGTCCAACTGAATATGCTATACCATCCGCGTCTGATGTTAGGAAATCACCTGCATTAACGATTCCTTTGCACCATACTTGCATATGACCATTAATTCCAACTACTATATTTTCTGTTCCTGCTACTGTTCCAGCTGTTACTCCTAAACAAATACCTATTATGTTATAATCATTTAAGGTCGCGGTTCGTGCATTTAATATTCCATTGCTATATACACCAGTTGATGAAACTATATAATTTAGGTTGATTGGAGTAATACTTATTGCGTTTATACAA
>Ga0214192_1000460_pt1 | contig 25253 bp, 28 predicted proteins | sample TroBogEpilimnion_44_FD_153030 | JGI IMG/M metagenome (GOLD analysis project Ga0214192, IMG submission 153030) | Freshwater microbial communities from Trout Bog Lake, WI - 29JUL2008 epilimnion | ecosystem: Environmental > Aquatic > Freshwater > Lake > Epilimnion/Euphotic zone | place: Trout Bog... | reverse complement strand
TCGTAGACGTAATTACCCATTTTTATAGATTATTACATAAATAAGTAGAAATGCCTCAGGACAAAATGTATGCAAAACAATACTATGCAGAACATGTAGAAAAACGGTTAGCGTACCAAAATAAGTACAATAAAGAGCATTTAGAGGAACGAAGAGCGTACGACCATGCATATAGAAAAAAACATGGTCCACGACAGAAAGAAAGACAACCCTATTTTGTTATTGACCGAACACCAATGGTTATTAAGTTTGACTAGGTTTGATTTAAATATTTTGTGCGAGAGTATAATAATGGAGTCAGCCTCGAAGGAAGAAATTGAAACTGCACTACGTTACTACAGACGTCACCTTGCTCAGAAGAAAGAGAAGTACGACAAGGAGCATCCAATTGAAAGTCGTCGTCCTCGTGGTCGACCGTGCAAAGTAAAGAACATTGTAAATGAAGAAAAGGAACCTGGAGAGGACAAAGAAAAATGGATTCTCGAGCAGTCGTCCAAAGGTATTTAAATATTCTCTGCCCTATAGTAATAAAAGGAATGTCAGCCATTGTCCTAACAAAATCATTAGTTGATGTCTGGAACAGTCATGAGACAGCCATCATCAAACGTGAAAAGGTAGATTTAGAGTGGTTGGATTTCCTACGCAAGAACCCTAATGTACCAAAAGACCAGAGAGCATTATTGAAGAAATGGTCAGAGGTAATCAAGGAAGGTTGCTGGGCTGAGGTTGCATATACACTTGGTAAAAAGGCAGCTGAGAGTGAGAATCACCTGCTTGGACGACTAAATGTGAATGGAAATGTAGGTCTGCAGGCATTCCAGCACGATGTTCGAAATGCACTTGGTCATCGTAACTATTGGGACATTGACATGGTTGCTGCTCATCCTACACTATGTCGTCAGCTTTGTGTTCGTCTTAATCTTCCTACAAAGTACCAAGATGAACTCATTCAGAATAGAGATGAAAAAATAGTTGAACTTATGGATTTGAATAAATGTGAACGAAAGGGTGCTAAGGAACGTGTTACAGCTATATACTTTGGAGAAGAGAATACGTGTGCATCCTTACCTGAATTTTATAAGAATTTATGGCTTGAGATTGACACTGCACGAAAAGTTATAACTCAAGATTCCAATTGGTTCGATGCATTGAAGTTTCTAAATGGTAAACGCAAGAATCGTCTTGGGTCTGCATTTGCTTATATTCTTCAAACCATTGAACGCGGTTGTCTTCTTGCAATGGAGAAATCTGCAAAAGCCAATGGCCGTTCTCTTGACACGTACATTCATGATGGAGGCCTTATTCGTAAGCGTGAAGGCGAAAGTAAATTTCCGGACATTCTACTTCGTGCATTCGAGGATGACATTGAAAGAGAAACCGGATTCCGTGTTAAGCTACTCTCTAAGCCAATGACAACAAGCTATAGTCTTGGTAAGAATGTGAATGATGCATACCTAGAATTGAAAGAAAAATTTGAACGTGAGTGTTGCAAGATTTTGAATCCGTGTGTTTATGTACGTGTTCACGAAGGTGAGACGCAAATGCTAACACTGAGCGAACTTCATCATGTATACAGTGATTGGAAATTCGATGAGGAAAAGTTTTTGAATAAATGGTTGGAGGATGACACGAAGAGGACATATGACAAATTTACATTTCTTCCAGCTCTTGAATGCCCTCCTAATCATTATAATTTATGGACTGGGTTTGGTGAGTCTGAACCAGGGGACGTTTCTGTAATCCAAGAGGTTCTTATGACCCTATGTGATTATGACAAGAAGGTCTTTGATTATGTAGAACGATGGGTTGCATCTATGATTCAGAGACCGTCGGTTAAGAATGGTACCTGTATTATATTTCAGTCGGATGTTCAGGGTGCTGGCAAGGACACGTATGGTAACTTTATTTGTAGTCTTATGGGATGCGAGTATTCGGCTAATATTCTTGATGCTGCAAATGAAGTGTTTGGACGATTCAACAGTCAGCACAAGAAGCGTATATTTCTAAAGTTTGAGGAAGCTCCTTTTATTGAGAATAAAACGCATCGTGAAATGTTCAAGGCATTGATTACCTGTGACCGTAAGGAGTACGAACAAAAGGGTCATCCATCGATTACATTAAATTGCTACTTCAACATTATGATGACTACAAACAATAAAGTCCCAGCTCTACTTGAAGACAGAGAGCGTCGTATGGTACTCATTAAGTGTAACGAAGAACGGGTAGGTCAGTATGAATATTGGAAGGCTGTTCACAAGACGCTTGCCAAAGAGGAAACAAGACGTGCCTATTTGCATTACCTAATGAACCTTGACATAAGCAATTTCAATCCTCGTGATGACAGACCTATAACCAAGTTCTATGAAGAAATCAAACTTGCATCACGTCCGTACCATGCACGATTCTTTCAGAACCAGATTGAAGATGACGAGTATGGATTAGTGGATGTAGGAGTTTCAGGTCGTGATTTATGTAAGGCAATCAACACTGGGTCAAAGTTTGAATTTAGTGAACAGGTAGTCGGTCGAGATTGTAACCAGTACATTGAAGTAGGTGCATTGAGGAAACAACGATTTGCCAAAGGGACTCGGTACTTGATGGACAAGGAAAATATGAGGGAATATTTGGTCAAGAAAGGTTGGTGGAATGATTTTTTAGATTAGGCTTATAGGTAATGTAGGATGATGTAGGATGCAAAAACATCCTACATTAGGTCACAATTGGTTAGAAACACGTTTTTCTCTTCAAAATATAGGTTAGAAAACAGGTAATGTAGGATGATGTAGGATGTGTAGGATGTTTATAATTCTATAGCCGTAGAATTTTTTTGAAAACAAGATGAAGCTTTTTATTTTTTTTTATATAGTGAGTTAAAAAACGAATCTACATCCTACATCCTACATCCTTATGCATTCTAAAAATTCTGCATAAAAAAAAGCCACTAGCAAACCTAAACAGGTAAGCTAATGGCGTTTTGTTTTTAATTAAGTTGTTACAGAGTATACAGTTCAACGTCTCTTGCCTTGTCCACGTGAAGGAGGGCGAGAATGAAATGGAGACGGTGCAGTAGGAGAAAATGGAGGACTTTCTTCTCCTTTACCAGGCGAAAGGTCTAAGTGTCCATGACTATACCCGCTTACTATAGAGGAAAGACGAGGAAGTAGAGCCTGAGCATACTCTCTATTGCCAGGACGAGGAGGAGTTGCAGGACGACCGTGACGGATTTGATGAACAGGAGTTCCAGCATGAGACGCAGCTTCAACTCGTGCATTCTTTAAATCCTTTGCAATACGAGCCGCTTCAGCCATAGTTCTATGAGTCGAATGTCTGACATTATTTTCATAAATTGTGTACCCATCCGGTTCACGACGAATAAACCAAGCACCTCCACGCTTCTGCTTACGCTTACGTCCAGAGCCAGACGGCTTTAAAACCATGCTAAAATCTTTGAGTGCTTGGTCGAGCAAGTGAAAGTGCACCTGCTGAGGAAGACGTAGGACTGGAACATTTCCTATTGCCATGTCCCAAAATGTAATATTAGGACTTGTGTACACAAATACATTGTCACAATACTGACCAAACCAGTCATACATCCAATCAAGACGCTGGTAGATTCGTAAAGTATTAAGTCCAGAATAATAATTTGCTGGGTCAACTGCAGGGTTAAATGCATACGCAAAAGAAACAAGCTTCCATTCAACTGCTAAATCAGCCAATGCACCGCCTAGAGAATGGGCTGTGCAATAGAAGTTACTACCAGGGTACTTCGATTTCCAAGTTTCAATTGTCGTCTTATTATTTCTCCAGCGAGTGGTCGTGTGTAGGTTTCCATACGGAATTGTGGAATCAGTTAGTCCATCATTTGCATCTGCAGTACCACGTATAGCAACACAGTAGGTAGACGGTCCTGTCCATGCAAATCTGTACAAAAGCACTTGGTCCGTACTTTCTACAAGTTCCCATCGGTCACCCTGACGTATACTTTGAATTATGCTGGGAGGAGTTGTTCCACGAGAAATAGCATAGGATGCATCTGCCATCAAGCATGCATCATACGCTTCAAATCCATCCGGAACAACCGGCGGAGGATTGTATTTGGGAATACCGGTTGCATTACGAGTAGCTAGCTTAGCATACGGTATTGTATTCCAGCTTACGAGACTCAGAGGAATTTCACAGTCCAAAGCCGTAATCATACCTCTCCACACAAGACCAGGAACGACCTGTTGTTCTCCATTTATAAGCACAGGCATTTGTCTATACTCTTTTTTCTTTTTTACATTACTTATACCCAGGGAGCTAACATAGCGACCGCCTCATCTCGAGTTAAACCCTGACTCATATAAATTCGAAGTCGTACATCATACTCCTTTTTAGTCAATGAGCCACCTACATGTTTCTTAAGTGCACTACGCGACTTTAGTTTAGGGACTAGATGCTTTGGAAGCGGAACGGGTACAAATGCAGGTGCAGGCATAGGTGAGAGCATAGGTTCAGGCATAGGTGCAGGTGCAGGTGCACGTGAAGGACGCATAAGTCGAGGAACATACTGAGGAACAAGAGTGCTTACAGACGGCTTAACAAGACTACTTGAACTTCTGTTCATAAACGAGCTTACAAGAGGAGGAAATTCGAGTCCTGATTTAGGACCAGGTAGAGCACCTCCACTTAGTCGTGTAAAATCCCCTTCATATGCATTGCCTGCTCCTTTCTTGAGAGGAGGGTACCCATGTTCACGTGCATACAAAGCACGCATTTGAGCCATTGCTTGTTCATACGGTAACGGGTCAATCGAATGCTTGTGACCTGATTCTTTGGTAACAACCCAATACAGTTCACGACGAGGGGCCTTTCTCAGCTTAAATGGCATTTACTATATATTGCTATTTTAAGCAAGTACTAACCGACGACGACGGCGACGGTAAGCAGGAGATGGAATTGTAAGAAGTTGAGACTGAAGAGAACGAGCCTGCGTTTCACGAACAGCAGGAGACTCGTACACTGCACGCATGAGAGTGCTCAGAATTTCCTGTGCTCGTGCAAGTTCAGTACCAATAGCAGTACCAATGCGTTTCTTGTCAGCAGATGCTTGGTTAGCCGGAAGAGCAATGAAGGAACGAATCATTTCCTGCATATTTCCAATAATTGAAGCATAGTTTGAAATTTGCGAATCGGTTAGAGTAGACCCACTTTGTAGAAGAGCAGTCTGGAACTTATTGTATGCATCAAGAGTGTTCGAACCAATGGCACTTGCAGCAAGCTGGTCACGAAGAGCCGAAAGAGCAGAATCAATAGCAACTGTATTTGCAGAAACTTTCTCCTGAGGAGGCATGCTTGCAGGAAATGTACCCAGTTCAAGAGCATCATACTGGGCAATACGGTTCTTCAATAGTTTTTGAATAAACTTACGGCCCTCTGCAGTTTCTGTATTACCGCCACCACGAAATGCAAATCCAGCAGAACTATACTCCATTCCAGGGAATTTTCCATTTTGTACAGCTGAACGGCTTGCCGGACGAATGTAACGCTGAGAACGAGCATTCATTGAATCGTGACCTTCCATTCCACGAGACTTACGTTCATTCTCACGAACACGCTGATGCACTTGCTCAACTGTAGTCTTAAGCCAAGGAGACGTAGTTCCCTCTAGGTGTAGAAGCTTTGTCTGCATAGCATCCTTTCCATAAGCAACACCTGCTCGATTCATTGCATACGCTTGGTCAGGCCAAATCACAGGAAAGAACGGCGAACTTTGTAGAGTAGGCATTTGTTAAGAACCTATATTCTTTTCAAGATTAGTTTAACCTTGAAAAGAATTTTATTTTTTTAGTTTGTAGCTTATGGTATGTATGTTTACTTGCGAGAACGCCAGGCAGCAGCAGCCTCAGACATAAGCTGACGGCCAAGTCCAGGATGCTTAGCAGAGAACTCCTTAACAAAGAGTGCATATGCAGACGGAGCACGGTGCTTGCGTCCGTCACCACCGTGGTGAGCGTGGTGCTTGCGTCCATCACCCATAGCGTAGTGGACAGGAGACATGCGTCCATCGCCCATACCGTGGTGAGCGTGGTGAGCGTGAGCGTGGTGAACACGTCCATCGCCACCATAGTGAGCATGAGCGTGGTGAGCGTGAGCGTGGTGCATGCGTCCATCGCCACCGTGTACAGCGTGGTGCTTGCGTCCCTCGCCATACTGAATAGAAAACGGCATATTCACACGGTCAGACGTGTACGGAGGGAAGAGCATCGGAGGACCAGCACCATAGTGCATAGTTAGGTCATGCTCAGTGCTCTCATCAACGGCAGGCTTACGAGCACGGTGCTTACGGCGACGGCCATCTCCAGCAGCCATCAAATTCGAGAATGCACTGTGACGACCGTAACCTGAAAGACCAGAATAAAGAGGAAGTTGAGAAAAATGAGCACCTCCTGACATTTGTTTTGTTTCTTCAGCAGCAATTTTTTCCATCTGTCCAACACGAGCCGGTTGCGTAGACTCAGCCCAACGGTCAAATCCATCCTTCATGAACTTCGTTGCACTGTGATGCTTGCGAGTCTCGATTTTGCCACGGATGTAGCCAGTAACATCATAGGATGACATTTATTCTACAATGCTAAAATTAATCATTGGGTTAAGCGTGTTTAAAAAAAATGACATTTTATTATAAATGGATGGTCACAGACGTAAGGCAAAAGTCGTACGTCGCATTCGCCGTAGACTTACAGGTAGAGGTGTAGTTGAAGATTGGTTTGCTGAGGCTGGACGAAAGATTGTAAATGAATTTGCAAATCCAAATAGTGTTCTAAATGCTGGACTTCGTAATCCTCAACAGCTATGGGACAAAATCAGAAATGAATTTGAGAATCCAGACAGTCTATTAGGTCAAGCTGCACGAAAGGCTGGTTCTGACTTCTCAAATGCTTTGGACCCTGAGAAAAATGGTGTCGCAGAAGCCTTTCGTAAGTTTGGCAAGGACACGAAGGAGGCATTCGAAGAAATCGGTAGAAAGGCTACAGCAGCATTCTCTCCTGAAAACTTAGCTACAATGGAGAGTGAACTAAAACGTATATTTGTAGATGAACCGGGTCTTTGGATTAAGGAAAATCAAGACAAAATAGACCAAGCGGTTGAAATCATTGGGTATATTGCATTGGCTGTTGCAATTACGTCCCTTGTAGTTGTAACCGCTGGTGCTGCTGCTCCTGCACTTGCGAGTACAATCGGAGTTGCTACTGCAACAAGTGTAGCATCCACAGGAGCCGTTGTAGGTGGAACAACAGGTGCTGTTGCTGTTGCTGCTGTTGGTACGTTTGCGTCCGGACTGAACATAGCAAATAAAGCACAAAAGGGTGAAAAAATTAATCCGTCTGATTGGGCTGGTCTTGTAGTTGGAGCAATTCCAGGTATAAGCACAGCTGGTTTCGCTACCAAAGCTGGAGTGAGAACAGGCTTAGCTGCATCACAGAGAGCTGCTGAGGGTGCTACATTTGCTGCAAGTAGACTAACCATGACACAATACATTGGTAGAACTGCAACTGCTCTTGCTAAACAGGCACGTGTTGCAGCTCCAAGTGCAATTACAGGTGCTATAGTTGGTGCACCAACTGCTTCAAAAATTGAACGTGCTAAAACCATTGGAGGCAACATTGTACAAACTATGAAAGCAACAGAATTAGCAGCTGCTGTCGATGATGGTACAGCAACTGCTGAGCAACTGGCAGAAATAGCACAATTACAAAAGGATTTAGAGGAGGCACTTTTCATTCAGGAGATGGATTTAGAGCGTGAGGCTGCTCTTGGACAAACACAGAAGTCAACTTTGCTAGAAAAACAATTAACGCCTAATAGTCCTGAGCGTGCACAGTACGTAGCAGGACTTGTTGGGCCTCAGCCTCCTAAGGAGAATGTAGATGCCTATATGGATTGGAAACATAAAATGGATTTAGAGAATCAAAAGCTTGACTCAGAATACTACAGAGCTCATCCGGGGTTCAATGTGGACCCTAGCTTGGCTGCACGTGCACAGCAAGAACGAATGAAAGCTATACTTGAACAGGAGGCTGCACAGAGACGTCTTGAAAATGAACAAAAGGGAATTGTTATTGCACCTTTGACTCCTGAAGAAATCGAACAATATAACATTGAGGCTGATGCATATGGCTTCCCACATTATGGAGAACAATATGTACAGGACAAGCCTGATGAAACACCCGAATATGAATATTCCAATCCATTTGCAGGAGTCAAAGGTGGAAAAAAGACTCATTCTTCTATAAGAATGCCTATGGACAGTCGTGAATGGCAGTATGCTATGCAGGCAAAGCGTCAAATTGAAATTCAGCAGCGTGCTAAGATTCAGCCAGCCGAGCGTAGACCAACTCTATACTCAACTAACGACTTTGGGGCTGTCGAGCGGAGAGTCAAGTCTGGGGGGAGGAAGTCGTATAAAAAGTGCCCCTGTGGGTGTTGAAACCTCAAACTTATATTCTGCAAATTCATTTACGTCTAGAATGTACCCACGGCTTCTACCAAAATCACCACCGTTCACCTTACGCATGTAACGAGGAATAGCCTCTTTCAGTTTTGCAATAGGAATTTTCCAAGCACGAACTTCATTGTGTCCTACCATAAAATAGTACCAAAAGTCAGCCTTTGTACTCTGAATGCCTGATGGTTTTCCATTACATTCGTATTCAATAAACATGCTTTTCCAACCCCACTTGTACGCTAGGCGGTCAGACTTGACCTCGTACGTTGCTTGATTGGTTTTGAAGTCCCATTCCTTGAAACTTTTATTCGGTGCAACTTCTGTAACAACTTCATCCGGACAAAGGTGACTTTGAGCAACGAGCTCCCACTTTTTTCCAAAATTTAAATCCGAAGTAAAGTTGCTCATCTTTACTTTATGTAAACATTAGATTTTACAGAATTTTTACCGTAAGAGAATGAAATATAGTTTATGAACTTTAAATAAATGCAACACCTAAACCGTGTAGCTAAGGCAATTGGATTTTCTCCTACGTTAGTGGGAAGTGCTGGCGACTACAGTCAACTTTTCTATGGTGACTATGACTTTTATGAGCAGGTACCATTTAAAGCCTCTACGCTTCGAGCATTTGTTAAGAAAATTACCTCCTTGCATACGTTTGGTAAGATTACAGACATAAAATGTGGAGAAGTTCCTGAATGGAATGTAGTGAAGGGTAAGACATATTCACGTACAAAATGTCTAGAGGTCCTTTCCAAACTGTGGAATACTAAGATTATTACAGATGAGGAATACCGTCATGCACAGACTCTTCTCAAACCATCTCTAACCAAATTTGAGTTCCTAAAAGTTAAGAAAGAATTACGATTTGGTATTCTGCGTTGGACTGCTTCGGACATTGGACGAGGATTGTTGAATTACCGTAAGCATACGTTCTACTTGGATGAGGCCTGCAAAAGCAAAGGTATTACAAAAATTGATTTGATTGCTTGGATGGGAGACAAGTATACTGAGGTAACAAATAATATTGTATGGATGCGAGGAACGAAACCCTATGCCTCTCTACAGAATTTGGAAGAAGCCTTAAGTGAACATATTCTGGTGTATGCATCTGAAGGAAATTGGGTTAAGGTAGGAAAGCGTATGATTTCTCTTGCAAAGAAGTATGGAGACTACGAAGTCCTGCAGAAACTCTATAGCATATTTAATTCACCGATTGGTCAATTATATACAGTCGTTTCGGATTTGGAAGTCCTCCGAGAGTACAAGGATTTTACAATCCCTGTAAGACGACGTAAAGAACTCGATGCACTGAAATTAAAGTTTGCTCACTTGTATTTCCCTGAACTTCGACGTACTTCCCCTTCCGTTTCTATTTTACCTAAGCTGACTGAAGTTTTACAGGATGAAATGCATAAAGCCCTAACTGAGAAGAAATTACTTCCAATCCCGAAAGATTACATAACCCATTAGTCCAGAATTCGCTTCCAAACCCATAAAAAAATAGAAGATGAAAATAAATGAGCAACAAAGTAAGTATTAGTCTGGATGGAGGTAAAGATGCCATCAGTATAGCTTCTGTAGTTGGTGGAGATTACGACAAGGAGGAGTTGTTTCTTCACGACGGCAATGTAAAAAGCAAGAAAGGTATTCGTGAACTAGAAATAGGTAAATACCGTCTTTCTCACTTACCTCCACGTAAACAAACAGAAGTTATGCGAATTTTACAAGAGGCCTACCGTCGAGGCATTCCGCCTGAGCATTTACAGCTGGACATTCCTGGAGCTGAAGATGCATACCGTGAAATGCTTGGAGAGACAACTGCAGCTGAGACTACATGCGTAAAGCTTCCACCCTCTTCAATGTTTGCTCTTTCACCTTCCAAAGACGCAAAGAAGCGTGAAATTTATTACATTGCAGGTGCATCTGGTTCAGGCAAGTCTCACATTGCTAAGCGTCTTGCTGAGCAGTACCAAAAGCAATTTCCTGACCGTGACGTATACTTGGTTAGCAAGCTAGCAGAGGATGCAACATTGGACAGCATGAAGAAGCCTCCAATTCGTCTTAATGTAGAGAAGCTTGTTGAGACTCCTATGAAGGATTTAGAGCCGCTTCGAGACAGTATGATTATTTTTGATGACTATGACTCCTTCACAGGTAAGGATGCAAAAGCTGTACAGCAATTGATTGATGACATTGCAACGATGGGTCGTCACACAAATACAACTATGCTCTGTCTCTCTCACTACCTTTCCAATTACAAGAAGACTCGTCTTATGTTAACCGAGTCCCATTTCTTTGTGCTATACCCTCAGTCTACTGGTAGTCAAGCTTTGAATTATTTGCTTAAGACCTACTTAGGTATGGACAAGAATGACATTGAAAAAATAAAGCGTACCGGTAGCCGCTGGGTTTGTATTCATAAGAATGCACCGCAGTATGTAATTACTGAAAACACAGCTTGGTTACTAAATGTACAGGAGTCTCTGTAGCAATACATCTCTGTCATCCAGTCGAATTAGAAATCCATCTTTAATGGGTTTTGCTCCCAAATGCCATTTTCCATTCTTTCTAGCATATTTATACATATAACCAAAGTTTTCATCATGGACTACTGTGAAAACTTTTGTTAGCCATTTGTCACCATTGTATACATTAACGAAGTACTCCATTGTTACCCTTTTGAGTGATGCTGTAAAAATCCGTTTTTACTTAACATTGCAATGTAGGATGTAGGATGTAGATTCGTTTTTTAACTCACTATATAAAAAAAAATAAAAAGCTTCATCTTGTTTTTCAAAATTTTTATAGCCGTAGAATTATAAACATCCTACACATCCTACATCATCCTACATTACCTATTTTCTAACCAATATTTTAGAGAGAAATATAGGATTGTGACCAATTGTGACCTAATGTAGGATGTTTTTGCATCCTACATCATCCTACATTACCTATAAGCCTAACCCTTTTTTGAGAGAAGTATATTCATTGTAACCTATTATAAGGTAATGTAGGTTCATTCTTTTTTGAGTCAAAAGGTTAGAATCAATAAACCTTGCTATACATAAATGTCTACGGGTCCTACGGGAGCTACAGGCCCAACTCTAAGCCCATTTGAACAGCAGGTACTGCAGCTAGTCTCGGACTCTATTCAGAAGAAACCGAAGTCAAAAGAAGAGGCTCTTGAACTTATGCATGCCTTAGAGTCTCAGCTTCTTCTAACGCTCATTTCAGACTTACCATCTGAAGAGCAAAAGGTAATTCTTGCAACAAAATATGTACTTGAAAAGGTGAAAAATAAGTGTATTCCTTCTTGGAAATAATATAAATGGCTACTACAGATGGGCCAGAGATTCATTGGCATAGCTCTCTTGAAGAATACTTTGCTAGAACAGGCGAGAAAGCAAACTGTCTTGCGTGGTGTCATAAACGAAGCGAAGAAATCTATTCGAGACGTAAGACCTACATTGATTTACCAGTCATTACGCTCTCAGCCCTCACAGGGTTTGCATCCGTCGCCGGACCGTCATTATTTGCAGGGCAATCACAAATCTCCTCCGTCGTGTTGGGACTCACAAGTCTATTCGTCTCAGTACTTAATACAACCGGTTCGTATTTCGGTTGGGCTAAACGGGCCGAAGGACACAGAATAAGCTCAATTCAATATTCTAGATTGTACCGGTTTCTTATGGTAGAAATTGGTTTGCCTCGAGACGAACGCCAAGCTCCAGACGTTCTTCTGAAGAATATTCGTGACCAGTATGACCGTCTCCAAGAGATTAGTCCTCTCATTCCTCAAGAAGTTATTTCTGCATTTCGTTCCCAATTTAAAGACTCTAAATTAGGTAAGCCAGAAGAATTGAACGGGTTAGATGAAATTACAATTTACCCTGAGCCTAATACAAATGGAACCCCGCACATACATTCAGCCTTATACGTTGGGAAAACAACACGGGTACAGAGCTTACCTGAACGGAACACCGATTTCTCGCAAGCCAGTGAATCTGCACCGAGCAGTACAGCAGAAATCAGCATTGGACTCCAGCCACAAAGCAAAGACGCTACGTAAGTACACAATGGGTGAAGATGACATGAAAAAAATTATACCTACACTTAAGATTCTAACATACCCTCAGCTACTCGAATGTCAAACGATTGATGATGCACTTGATGAGAAGGGTCGTCTTATGCTTCTCTATTTAACTGAGAGCGAGTTTATGGGTCACTGGATTTGTTTGCTAAAACGTAAGGGAACAATTGAATTTTTTGACCCGTATGGCAATTATAAGCCGGATGGAGAGAAGAAATGGATTTCAAAAGAGAAGCAACATGAGTTCTGTGAGGACACAAATGTGCTCTCAAAGCTATTGCTGGACTCTCCCTACAAAATCGTGTACAACAAAGTAAAGTTTCAGAAAGACGAACAGGACGTAAATACCTGTGGTCGTCATTCAGTTTGCCGTCTTTATTTCAAGCACCTAAGCTTACCCGAGTATGCAAATATGATTGCTTCTTCTGGAATGGCTCCTGATGACTTTGTAAGTTCATTTGTTTACGAGTTGATTGGACATTAAAAAGAATAGCTACTCAATACAAATGTCACGAGTCTTCACACAGGTACGTCCATCAGGAGTTCAGGCAGACCCTGACAACGTGTATTATAATGCGACAATCATTAATAATACAGTTCAGACAAATCAGCAGACGAATGACCCTCAGGTGTTTTTCCAAGACACTCGTCAAACGCCGCTCGTTCGTGATTCTGCACTGTATGAGGTGAGCGTAGAGAACTTTACGCTCAATGGTTCGACCAAGACGCTTCCAATCTATGTTCCTCAAATTAATCCTACCTCGGCTTCAGATGTAACAACTACGTCTCTGACGATTACGTTTGGTCTTCGTACTGGGTCAAATTATTATACGTCTACTCGTCCAATCGTATGGGTTCCTGAAAATCAAGCTTCATTTACAGTTATTCCTAACACAGCTCAGCCGAATCAGCTTGCAGTAGACTACTACCTTTGCTATTCGTATTCTCACTTAATTGACCTAATCAACACTGCACTTCGCCAAGCTTATGCAGATGTAACGGGAGCAAGTGGTACAAATGGTACAAATGGAACTACATGTCCTTTCTTTGAGTTTGACCAGACCACTGGACTTATGTCTCTTAACCAGGATGCAGTAACCTCCGTTTCAATGGGTCCTACAACTCAGGGGTCCACGACTGAACCCACATTCTTTCCCTTTGGAACAGCTCTTCCTCAACCTTATGCTATGTTTGGAACTACAAATGCAACTGTTTCTGGGTTTGGTACGTACCAGACGAGTGAGACATCGTGGGTTGGATTCAATGCAAATCTAGAGGGACTTCTTACAAACTTTGACACCATTTATTATGGGTACAACGGCAAAGCATTTGGAGGCTCGACTGCTGGAACTGTGTTTAACAACAGTGGAACGCCTACAACTTCGACTCAGGCCTATTACCCTGAAAATATAGTTGTGAATGCACCTAAGACGAACCCTCTCAATTATTATACTCTAACCTCAGTGTTCCCTACGGCCTCAACAATTACGCCTGCCTATATTCGTCAAACTCAGGACTTTATTGCAACCGGTAGCCTTTGGTCTCCTGTAGCTTCAATTGTTCTGGCAACCTCTCAGCTTCCTGTACGTAATGAGGCTGTTGGTGCACCTGTCTCTCTTGGTACTGGAAACAATGTAGGTGGTCAAGCCATCGGCAACTTCCAGAAGGTGCTTCTTGAAACTCCAATCAACGCCGTCACGGCTGACTTATGGCGAGGATTTATTAACTACCAACCTCTCACGCCTACCTTCAGTTCCCTAGACCCTTGCATTGATGGAATTACAAACATTGACATTCAGGTTTTTTGGAGAAGTCGCCTCACGAATGCACTCATCCCTCTACTCATGTACAATGGAGGTTCAATGAGTATTCGTCTACTTTTTCAGAAGCGTCGTTCTGTCTAAAAAAATTATACAATCTCTCTAATAAATGTCAGAAGTCACAAAGTATTCAGTCTTCGACCCTCGTATTGTACAGACGAAGCCGAAGTATGCCGTTGAGAAGGGTGCAGTCAGTCTCACAAATGTTTCATTCCAGGCCCAGACTGCAACTTTGAATACTTGCCAGTGGAACATCCAGGTTCCGTCTGAGAATGTATTCGTTGACCGTGCTGTTGAGGTTGTAGGTACTCAGATGGTAACGTTCCAGGTCGCTGTAACTGCACCGACTGGTGGTATTACGTCGGGTACTCCGTTTACCCCTGGTCTTGCGGCTCCGGCGACGTTCCCCATCCAGCAGTCCGTTACGCAGGCGAGTGCGACGATTAACGATGCGACGGTTACGGTCAACACCCAGGATGTGCTCCCTCAAATCCTCCGTGTGGCTGACCTAAAGGATGCTCGTCGCCAGCGTACCTGCCCTATGATGCTTGACAAGTATGCCATACAGCCTGATTCATCTGTAGTTACTAACTCTCCTCTATGCACGTATGCTAACGCCAATAATTCCGATGAGGTTCCTAACGGTGGCTTCGTTGGTTGGTCATATTGCGACATCCTCGGTGTACCGCTCTCAGCGTATGGTTCTACGGCGTCCGTTCTTGGTTCCAGTGTAAGCAGTGGCACGACCTATTCAGCGGTGAACGGTCTTCCTGTATTCCCTGCGGCTACAACGGCTGGTGCAGTTACGACGTTCACGCTCTATGCTCGCTGGACTGTAGCGGAGAAGCTTGTTCTCCCTCCGTTCATCTTCAATGACCAGTATGAGCTTTCTACTGGCCTCTTTGGTGTACAGAACTTCCAGGTTCAGCTCAACATGGCAACCAGCCCGTACCGCTCAGTCCGTGTCAGCTCTAACTTACGTATTCCGGGTACCACGGCTGGCCAGTTCGGTTTGGTTGCTCTTGTAACTGCCCCGACGTGGGCTACGACGGCTACGAGTGCTCAGGGTATGTGGATTGGCTACCCGAGCCTTGCCGTGCAGTTCCTAACGCCTGCTCTTGATGTTCCTCTACCGCCGAAGAGCATTGTACCGTACATGGAGTTCCCGCGTTACATCACGACTGGCCTAGCTGCACTTGCCTCAACGAACAGTGGTTCTGGTCAGGGTGCGGGTACGTCACTCCTTACGTCAAGTGGCACGCAGTACACGTCACAGACGATTACGCTCCCTAACATTCCGGACCTTCTACTCATCTATGCCAAGCCGACAACGTATGCGGATGCAACGAACGGTGATTGGGTATTCCCCATCAAGAGCATCAGCATCAACTTTGACAACTTCTCTGGCCTACTTGCTAACCACACGCAGTATGAGCTTTACAAGATGTCTGTCAATAACGGTATTGACATGGATTGGTCTGAGTGGTCTGGTCAGGGTACGCAGGCCCCGAGCCTTACGGCTCTTGCTGGCACGGTTTCCTCAGGTGGTATTGTTGGTCTTGTTGGTGGCCCGCTTGTCCTACGCCCTGGTCGTGACTTTGCACTCCAGGCTGGTCAGGCTCCTGGACTCGTTGGTAACTTCACGCTACAGTTCCAGATTTCACTTGTGAACCAGACGGCTAGCTCACAGACGCCCCAGATTTATGTAGTGCCGGTTAGCTCTGGTTTCTTCGAGACCATCAAGGGCTCTAGCCGCATTGTCAAGGGTGTACTCACGGAGCAGGACATCCTTGGTGCACCGGCTCACGCTCCGGAGGCTGAGATGGAGCGTCTCCTTGGCGAGGGCAAGCGTCACGCCCACGCTCACCACAAGCCTTCTGCGATGGGTGGCGATGGCCGTAAGCACCGTGCTCACCACAAGATGCACCTCTACATGTAAATATTCAATTGAAATCTTAAATAATAAAATCACAATTAAATATATGAATTCATTTGGGGAGGTCAACCAAGTTACCATAGAATAGCAAGAGCAAGTCGATTCGGAGAAAAAGGATTGGATTTCCAATTACCTCTCATAGCCTCGTGTGACGCATGAAACACTCGCCTTTTCATTTTACTGTAACCTTTAGGAACTTGACCTTCCCTCTCCAAATGAGTCCAAAGTATAAAGTCCCCGTACTTCAATAAGCCAAACTTAACTGTTTTGCCTGTTGGAGTTACAATTTGCACCTTATGTTTTCCATCGTTTGCATACGAAATTGAATTTGGGTCATACCCTTCTTTCTGAGCCTTTTTTCTGACTTCACGAAGGTAATCCATTATTTCTTAGCTCTCTTTTTTTGTAGGCTTCCAACCGTTCAACATACAATATATATTTTCAACTCCAAATGCATTCAATGTCCTCGAATCAGCAAAGAAATAGGATTCCTTTGTTCCTAATGCAGCTGGAGCTAGACAAAGTGCAAAAAAATCTGTAAGCAAATCAATTAGCATTTCATATTTTGTTAACCCATATTTCTTCAATTCACTTGCAGGGTAATGGTGAGTTCCAATTGGGTAAGGAGGAAGACGAAACACGCCTGCATTCTCATCTCGTAACTTAGAAGTAGGAACTTCTGCAATCCATGCATTTGCTAATTCCTTCGTGTCGCTAATCACAATTAGATTTCCTACATCATTTCTTGCCTTCTTGCTATGCTTAATCATTTCAGGTAGAAACTCTTTCTTAAATCGGTCTGTACCACGCAAATGTACAATTGCAGAACCATACGGAATTTCCTCCAATTTAGCGGTTACTTCCTTGCAAACACGAGGACGAAGACGAAAATGTTTAAATAATGCTCTAGGAAACAAAACACGCATACATCTGCCATTTGTTACCAAAATGTCGGCTTCATATTTAGGCAACTTATATTTATTCTCACCGTTCACATTTCCTTCGAATATATACTTGACCCAATCCTTACCACTTTCTACACCATTCTCTGGACTTGTCCATGAAGACTGAGTACGAAGTCTGTCCCAATTCCAATATGCAGGAAATATAGTAATTCCTTTCTGTCGTGAGCGTCGTAGAACTTCACCCTTTGAAACCATAGGTAAATCTACGATTTCAAATATGTCATTAAATCCACAACCAAATGTGTCATCGTCCCAATCTACACAAAGCGAAGCATTATTTTGGTTACAATATTCTATGCAATACGAAAGCATCTGAAGACGGTCTGCAAATCCCTCACGGCATTTGAACATTACCACCTGCGACATTGTATTTACTTTATAGTTTGGAATTATTTAAGCTAAAGTTCCTCACTTTACAATTCATTTAAGGTAGACTTCCCCATTTATTCTTTAGGTAAGTTATGACATTTGTTATGTCTGTAGAACTCATTTCTCCATCATAACATAGTGCTTCACAATAAACAATAGTAGTACTGCTACCAATTACACCTCCATTCTTTTCAGCACCTAAGTATACCGTATTACTTCCAGTTGCATAACTAGATGCCAAGTTATTAGTAGTCAATGTAAGCGGTGATGTATTATAATAAACATAGTTATTTGAAGTACTAGATGCAGAATTAAAAGAAGCAAATACAGCAGGGGTAGTTGTTTGATTTGCATTGAAGGTACTCGTAACAAGACTTGGGGTTGTATTGTTAGCATATTGATTCCAAGACTGAGCTGTAGACGATGAAGCATAAAGTTGTATAACGTAATTACCATTACCAAAGTCTCCTCCAAAAGGGTAATCTGCATAACCAGTCGAAAAACTACTTCCCAATTTAATGACCGCAAAAAATCCACGAGGTTGTCCCGTAAAATTCTGAGTATATGTAACATACCCAGTTGTTAGTGTAAGACTAATAGCAGAGAGACCATTTACTGTTGTAAGAGTACCACCTGTAATAGTAGCTGTTCCACCATTAGTGCCGTTATTCTTCCATGAGGTTCTAGTCAGACCCGAATCTCCTTTAAACCAAGTAATTAGAGGTGCAGACAAGGCAGCAGGATTGAATACATTATGCAATACACTAGTTGTTATGGTTGAACTACCTCCAGCATTTGTAGCAGTCACTGATGCTTTATAATAATAATTTGGTGTAGTAGTACCAGTGTATGTGTACGATGTTGCACTATTAGCTAATGTTTGAGTTGTAACAACAGTAGTCGGAGAACTACTCGAATCCCCATATAAAACATATGTTAGAGTAGTAGGAGTTCCACCAGAAATAGACCAAGTCGTTGTAGGGTTTGCTGATGAACTACCACCGGTTCCTGAGAATGTAAATGAAATAAGTGAAAGAATTGGACGTGGAATAACTTTAGTCGTCTTATGTTGTTGGTACAATGGGTAGATTGAGACTCCCGAAATTGCACCTGTCTTAGGATTAGAATCCTTTGCTACGGTAGAATATGGTACGTAGGCCATTTGTTATACTGTTGGAATTCATTTGATGACAAATAACAATGTTGCCGTGTCAGAAGCAATTTGGACAATGGACAAATCCAAAGCTGAAAGCAATAGACCCTCGCACTATATACCCTCTTAAAATGAAGTCTTTACTACAAATGGCGACTAAGCTTTCGTCATACGGTGATTTTTATTCGACTGCAAGTCAAACACTTGTTAGTTCAAATACACCTGCAGCAATGACATATACAAATTCATCCGTTTCAGTCGGTATGAGTTTTTCTGGAAGTCAAATTACAGTTGCACGTTCAGGGTATTATTGGATTGCAAGTCAAATCCAAATCAATCGTGTAACCGGAAATACTGCAACTCCTATTGCAGTTTGGTTACGAGTGAATGGAGTCGATGTTTCCCAATCAGGAACAAGTGTTAATCTTACAACTCAAACTGGAATTGTAACCATAACTTTTGTTTCTATATTGCAGTTGATTTCGGGACAATATTTTGAAGTTTATTGGTGTCATTCAGACACAGCTTCACACATCGATTTGTTACCTACAGCATCTCAAGTAACACCATTTCCAGCACCAGGTGTTCCATCTGTAAGCACAGAGGTATTTCAGATTGCATAAATGTAAATACACGCAAAAAGACCGTAATTTTAACCATATATGAAAAAAAACGAGTAAAATCTCATGAGATTTTACATGCGAAAAAATAGGCTATTGTGTATTTATATGTAGTAAGGGCTTTTTTACATACTATTTAACCATATAGGTGCTTCTCTAGTGCCTTACGCTTTCGTAGTAAGAATCCATACTTGCCTTGTCCAACAACAACTTGTATGGGTACTCGTGCAGTATACCAAGTAACACGTCGAATTGGTTCATCTGCACCTACCATGGGGTCAAACCATTTCGAATGAGTATACATATTTGTAAGGTCACCCATTGTATAAAATTGATGCTGTTCAGGCGTATGGTCATTTAAAACTGCAACAAGCATACCATCTGTAATTTCAGTATACAGAATTACACTGTCTGTCGATGGGTTAACATTTATTTCCGGAGGGTTATTCGGAGGCATAAATTCATGAGGAATAAAGTTTCTAGAAAATCTGCGTCGTAGTCTGTCTAATTCAATGACTGTTAGTCCTAGCTGTGACAATATAAGTGACTCAGTAAACCCATACAATAACATAGTCATCAATTCAGACGGTTCATGACCCATCATCATTTGAGTCATAACAAATGCAGACACAGGCATACCAAATACCGATGAATTGAAAGCAATATTACGAAATAACTCTGCCCATTGTGCTTGAGTACGAGGTAGAGCAAAAGGCATTTATGTTACACGCTTAAAAAAAAATCTACTTTTTAATATTTTTGTAATAATGTTTACTATGTCGTTTTTACACCAAAAATAAAGTAAAATCCATAGTATAAAAATGAGGATTGTATGCATGAGCAATGAAGGGGGTATGGACATGGTTAAAAATATGCTTACATCCGCTAAGAATGTTGGTATTTCAATGAAGGATGTCGACTTTTATAAGCTGTCGGATTTGAAGGAGTCTCATGATTTTGCTACACTTGGTTTCAATCATATTACCTGTCGTAAGTTTGAATGCGTACTTGATGCACTTAAAAAATATGATGAAGTTCTTTGGGTTGATTCAGACATTATATTTCTTCGTGGGTATTGCATTGAAGACACTCGTTCTCGATTGCTAGACAATGACATTTTATTTCAGGATGACATTCAGGAAGTTTGTACAGGGTATTTTCTTGTGAAAAAGTCAGACCGTACACTTCATTACCTAACAGAGATGGTTCGTTTTATGAAAATGAAGCAGAATGAGGCTAGATTCAATGACCAAGTGGCAGTGAATGCAACGCTCTATTCGTGTGGGTTTATTAAAGCATCCAAGCTTCCTGTGCATTATTACCCTTGCGGACGTGTGTTTTTTGAATATGGTAATCGCAAGTATGCTCTTATGGTTCATAACAATTGGATTGTAGGCAATGAAGCTAAGAAGGAACGATTCCGTAAAAACGGATTGTGGGAAGTTAATGAATCTATATTGGATGAGGTGAATATTATTCCTGCATAATAAAATCGTCAACTTCTCCACAATAACGAAGTCCTTCTTGAATCTCGTGATGGTTACCTAAATTGAGTTCATCAAGCATTCGGAAGTGATTCCAATTGCACTTGAATATAAATACATTGTTGCTCAAAGATGCATCCTTAATCAGAACTGGGTACGCACGCCCACATACATCCGACAAAAAGCTAATCAAATATGGGAATTCAGTCGTGATTTCATATTTGTAACACTTAAATGGACTCAAAGGAATTGGAGTTAACATTATTTATGATTTGAGATTTTTTCAGTTCGCATTCTCCGCTCGTGCATCCATTCTCTAACGTCTGGGGTTAACTCATAAAGTATATTTTTAACTACAACCGGCTTTTGAATTGGCTTTGGGTATAGCCAGCTCAAAAGAATTGGAATACACATTATTAAGTAGTAAAGACTCGTTTTTAGTTGAAATAACTTATGTTGTGTTGTAAATAAATGCGAACTGTCACAGATTTCATGATGAAACTTCACAAGGAACTTCATGATGTTCGAAAGATTGCAGACTCAACTGCATCTGCATACATTCGAACTCTGTACAATTTGAATGCCGAGCGTCCCTTCAATAACCTTGCTTGGCTAAAGAACATTGAGTCCGTAAACTTGCGTCTTTCTGATTATGCAAAGTCAACACAGAAGACTGCTGTTGTAGCTATTGTTTCTTCACTCTCTCTGTTCAAGGACAAGCCTACATACAAGAAAATCTATACTCACTGGTACAATGTTATGATGTCTAACTCTGCAGAAAGTCGTAACGAGGACACCAGTGTAAAGACTGAGAAGCAAAAGGACAATTGGCTTGATTGGGAAGTTGTCAAGTCTCATGAGCAACGCCTTCAAACTGAAGTCGATGAAATGGGAAAGGACATTGTTCCGTCACAGTGGGAGACTGTCCTGAGTATGATGGTTCTCAGTTTGTACACCGAATTTGCACCTCGCCGTAATCAAGATTACCAATTTATGAATGTAGTCAAGACTCTCAAGCAGGTTACGGAATCTGATGTGAATTACATTGTTCTAGATTCGAAAGTATTTATTTTTAATAAGTATAAGACATCCAAAGCTCATGGACAGCAAGAATTCCCTATTCCTGACCGTCTCATGGAAATTATTAAGCTTTATTTGTCAAAGCACCCTCTTCTTCGTGACAAGAAGCCTAGAGTTCTTAATGTTCCTTTCCTGGTGCATTCTGATGGAACTCCTTTCACTGCTGTTAACTCTATTACTCGTATTCTTAACCGCATTTTTGGTAAGCGAATCGGGTCCACTATGCTTCGTCACGTCTACCTGTCCTCAAAGTACGACGTAAAGGAAATGGATGAAGATGCAGAGCGTATGGGTCATACAAGTGAGGTTCAACATACATATATGAAGTCCGATGACAGCCAGGAGGCTCGTATACCTGAAATGTAATTAATATACTACATTAATAAATATGCAGCCAACATCCGAGGATTATGCAAATTTGATGTATGCAATTGGTACGGATTTTGCAGCACTTGAGGGTCGTTCAGCTCAAGATGTTCTTACAGAACTTGGACTGAATACTCCTTTAAATATACGTATTATTGATGAAGCTGGAAGCTTAGGTGACGTAAATTCTTGGGCTGGACTGGTCAAGAGACTACGAGACATAGCAATAGTTCGAGCTGATGAAGAAATTGCAAGCTTAGAAAAGACAATAGAGTCACAACGGGAGGATGTAAAACGAGCTCAGGAAAAGGCTAAGGCTGACAATCTTGCAAGAATAGCAGCGGCTGCTGAGCACAAGAAACAGTTCTTACCTCCGCCTCGTTCAGCTGCGAAACACTACCATGACTTTTTCAAAGGAGAAACTGCAGAATCTGGAACCTTATTTGTTGTGTATGAACAGGTCGATGAGCACGGCAATGTAGTTCCTGGATTGACTGGAGTTATGCCGAGAGACAATTATGACGGTTGGGACAAGGTTAGAGCTACTCCTGCTGGAGGTCTTCATCTAGGTCACCGAAATGAAAAGGGCTTTTATGTTGGTAAAGAAATTGGAACGTTCAAAGGCCGAGGACGTAAGCCTCGTAGACGTAATTACCCATTTTTATAGATTATTACATAAATAAGTAGAAATGCCTCAGGACAAAATGTATGCAAAACAATACTATGCAGAACATGTAGAAAAACGGTTAGCGTACCAAAATAAGTATAATGCAGAACACCGTGAGGAACGTAAAGTGTATGACAGAGAACGTTGGTCTAAGACTATTCATAATAGAAAGCAAAAAGATTTTTGGTTTACAATTGACAAGACACCTATACTTATAAGTTTTAATTAAAAACGGATTAGGTAACAATTAGGTAACAATATTGGTCTGTAATGGCTAAACATTATTGCGACAAACAAATGAAATAGTTTAACCTCAAAAGTATTTTTTTTGTAAAGCATTTTCACAAAAAAAACTCTTATACTATAAATAAAATGCCTCGTCCTGTCGTCCCCTCCAACCTCAAAAACTTGAAGTCCGTGAAGTGTAACATTACTTCTACGACTGAAGAAGAATTATGGTCTCTTCTAAGTAACAATTATAATTCATTTGAGAATTGTAAACAATACTATATTGATGCATGTTCTCATAAACTTGCTCCCTTTATTGATGGTAATCCTTATGAAGGTCATGATTTTAAGCAAAAAGAATCGGTTAACCGTAAGTTCAAAGATTGTAAAATTACAACAATTGTGGATGAGAAGGAATCCAAAATAAATGATTATATGAATTTTATTTATTTGAGGAATGACCTTATAGTCTGTAACAAATCATTTAATTGGGAGAATTCTAAACCTGAAGCATTAGTTATGATTTCAAATCTTGATTATTTCTTTATGCAAATTGATTCATACATTAAGGACATTATAGATTATGAAAATTCTCGCTACATGAGTGCTAGAAAGCAATTTGAGAAGAATAATCGTGTGTATTATGAGCTACAGAATGAAAGAAAGGTTCATATTGAATTTCATGCAAATTATAGTGAAGCAGACAAATGGATTCGTCACCATTCAACAGATGAGAAAACAATTAATGAATATATTGAGAACGCAAATAAGATTCTAAATAGTTGTAAATATTGTATTGAAACGACTAAATACCTTGAACGTAAGAAGCAAGAAGAAATTATTGAAGAGATTACTCCACGAGTTGTTGTTGAAGAGAATCCAGTTATAGTTACAGACAAAGAATATAAGTGTGATGATTGTAACCATATATGCTATAATATGTACCAGCATAAGTTCCATCTAACAAGCAAAGAACACATGCATAAACTTAACATGAAGAAATGGCGCTGTGAATATTGTAAGGTTCAGTCACGAACACAAATTGAATGGGACAACCACATTGGAACTATTAAGCATAAAATGATTATAGGTGAAGTAGAAAAACCTAATTATAAATGTGAATCATGTAATTATGAAGCAATCAATAAGCAAAAATGGGAGCAACATATTATTACTCTTAAGCACAAGAACAATGTAGAAAAAAAAGAGTTATAGTTCTGTGTGTTTTTTGAAAAAAAAATCCAAAATTGAAAATAGGAAAAATAAAAGTACAAAATTGTCCAATGAGATTTTCAAAATTCAAAATTGAAAAAATAAATTGAAAAACACACATGACTATGACTCTTTTTTTATTAAGGCATTATGCATAAAAAGCCACTAGTAGAGCTATACAGCTCAGCCGATGGACTTCCTTACCTATTCCTTACCTTCATTGAAAACGGATTTATAGAATGTTACACTAATTAGGTCTCAATTATAAAATGAATACTACTAATGCTCTTGCCTTCTTCAACTCACTAAAGGAATATGATGAAATTGACAACTGTGAAACAATTGGAGAGTGGAAATCATCTCTTGAAATGCCGATGCATCTCAAGACATGGTTTGATTACTCTGCTATGCTACTTGATTGCTGGGATTCAAATCAAATTGAACTTATTATATATGATGATGGTAAGTTTATGAAGTTTAGTGATTACTGTGACACTAAACCTTGTGATTATTTTAAGTATATTCTTAATGAGAATGAAATGCAAGAACGAATCTATGTTATTAACTGTAGTTAGCGTCTTAGTTTGCGACCATAGCCATGTAGAAGAACACCTTCAGCTTCATCTAGAAGTTCTTTGAGTTTTTTATTTCGTTCTTTAGGTTTCATGTGAGTATTAGGTCACAATTGGTTAGAAACACGTTTTTCTCTTCAAAATATAGGTTAGAAAACAGGTAATGTAGGATGATGTAGGATGTGTAGGATGTTTATAAT